>Ga0209826_1002704_pt1 | contig 11475 bp, 10 predicted proteins | sample GOMGulsemesocosm_5_FD_184637 | JGI IMG/M metagenome (GOLD analysis project Ga0209826, IMG submission 184637) | Methane-oxidizing microbial communities from mesocosms in the Gulf of Mexico - GOM15C Gulf of Mexico (SPAdes) (version 2) | ecosystem: Environmental > Aquatic > Marine > Cold seeps...
TCGTGAAAAAACGACTTTTTTGTATTTAACAAAAGGAAGGCTTTATGATTGAATCAAATAAAATTTATCAGGGCGATTTGCTAAAAATTACGGCACGTAATGTATTAAATGAAGAGAGGTTGATCGCGTGGCGTTCTCGCTGGGCGACGTATCAAAAGCAACAAGGCAGTCATTTGGCAAAGGATCTGTTGGTCTAAATACAAGGGCTACTCTGGGTTCAGCTAGCTTATTACTGTGCATTCAATGTGGTTAACCGGGGTGTTTCATTAACGACACTTTTTCAGTGGTTTAATTAGCAGACTGGGGTACACACGGCCAAGCGCGAATGGCTAGTGTTTAGGTGATGATTTTAAGGTAACTGTAATCCCCCCGTTAATAACCGAAATTTTAAGTAGAGGTTACGCCGCCTTCCAGATAGGGATAGTACATTTCTTTAAAGAAAGGAGAGCCTTAGAAGTTACACCAGAAAAAAATTCAATAAAAAAGCCTCAGTACCGTGAAGTACTGAGGCCTTATTATTCAATGGTGCCTGGGGCCGGAATCGAACCGGCACGACTGTTAAGGTCGCTGGATTTTAAGTCCTTTTAAGACAACGTTACACAGTATTAAATACACTTAAAATCATGTGTTTACATTTGTAAATTAAAGAAATTAGGTTGCTTTAAGTTGTGTTTGATTGCGTATTAGTGGACTAATTTTGGTACCTAATTAAAATAGTAATGCCAACAGCTTTATATATTTAAGTAACGCTTTAGTTTATTCCTCAGTACACCCTTTATTTCAGCAGGTGTTGGGTACGGGATAGGTACACCTGTGAAATTGGGCAACTAACCAACCCACTCCGTATATTCAATCCCATTGCTGATTAAGCCAATGACATTAAGTTGGTTTTCATTACTTTCACTAAAATCCATTAGCAACTGTTCTCGCGAGACTGCGCCACTATCCATATGTCCTAGCCAGAAATCATAACCACCTTCATCAGCATCTCGATCAAGAACATTGTTGTACATTAAATTAACGAAATCTTTATTCGTATTGTTTGAACCATATAGGCTCTCGAACTCAACACTATTAGTGAAGCCAGATGCCATACTTGTAAGGCTTGCACCATTATCTAGTGCATTAATCCAGAATCCCAATCCGCCTAAGTCAGGCGCTCGGTCAAATGCCGCTTTATAAATTCGATAGGCTTGACCTGCATTACCGTCAAGATCAATGGCTAAATGAGTATCTGAAAATTGTATCCGTTCAAAAGCAATTAACGTATCAACGCCATCTGATGAGATATTATCTGTAATTGTCGTTGTGTCTGACGATATTGATATACTGTAATTAACTCGTTCAGCTGAATAAATAGCAGTATCGATTCCTAATGCACCATTAAAAGAATCATTCTCATTTGTACTGGAAATTTCTTCATTTAATTCTCCCCTTTCAAAAGTTACTAGAGCTGAAAAAACCATGTTAGACACCCCGTCATTTTTTATAGTTGGAATAGAGGTAATCACGTTTAACTGTCCATCGTTATTTGTAGTTAAATGCATAGTTTGACCCCAACCAGTATAAACATAGTCATTAGTGGAATTTTGAGACTCAGTAATTATCTCGTCCCATAATAGGGTGAATTGGCTTCGGCCCGTATCAATAAATGTGCCATCAATTTGTTGTAGTAAAACTGCAGTAGAATTATATTCAGAAAAATCGGCGGCGCTTAAAAAGATATCAGTTCTTCCATCGTTATTAACATCTAGAAAAACTGGTTGATAACTTATATTAGAGGCCTGCTCATAATTAATAAGGCGAGCATCAGTAACATCCTCAAATATTCCTAACCCTTTATTTTCAAGAAATTGTATTTCAGAGTATTCAGGCCAGTCCCCAGAATTTGTTAACCATGGTCTACTCATAACAATCATATCAATTAGGTTATCACCAGAAAACTCAAATGGGACAACTCTAACATCGTGAGATGGGTTACTAGGGTCTGAAGAATCAAGGTAGTTCCACTGAGGCAATGTGAATCTACCGGCAGGCAGGTCTGAAATTTTTTCAAATGAAAGCTTATCCTCATTGTCAATATTCCAACTATAAAGTGAGGTTCCCATTGCCCCATCAGTTGTTATGATGGTCATGGAGCCATCGCCTAAAAAGTCGGCTGAGCTTATTCCAGATATACTATTGACTCCTCTTCCCTCAACTGAATAGAATGTAAGCCCATTTTCCCCACCAAAAAATACTCCTGTGTTTGGGCCATAATCTGTTGAAACAATATCATCGTAACCATCATTGTTTATATCTGCAGCATAAGCCCCATGAATCCATGCTTGAGGGTCATAGCTATGCTTTTCAAAACCATTCTCAGTATTAAGGAATAAATAAGTTGGAACTAAATAATCCATGTCTGTATCACCAGGAGTGACGAAATCTACCGCACCATCGCCATTAAAATCGCCAAATAAGACTGCAGGTTCTGTTCCTTCAATAATATTATCGGCAAGTAGGCTCTCTGTGACTTCAACCCATGTTCCATTTATTTCGTCGAAAATATGGATGGTTGAGTTTGACCAGGTATCAATTGTAGCTGGTTGTGTTTCACGCCCAGCAAATATTATTTCTTGATTACCATCCAAATCAATATCGTAAGAAAAAATATCTGAGGCAACGGCTGTATTAGGTTTATTTTCAACTAAAAACTGAAAATCACTAATATAGATTGGAGATGAAATAGTAATAGTTGACATTGTAACCCCTTATAGTATTTTTTATTTTGGCTCTACGAAAATATAGCTGAAATCTAAAGAAAGTTATGTGGTTACCTGTGTGATCTGATACAAAACACATTTGGATTTTCAATAGTTCGGTAGGTAACATTAAAAAAATTTTGGAGGGGGGTGACGGCCTAGGATCCTTTACTTTATAGCTTAGTAATACCCTCTTTAATTGATCACTAATGCATTGATATTTAAGTAAATATTTAGTATTTAAGCCGCATTTTATATGTACAATGAACCCTCTGACTTACATCCTCATATATAATGAGGATTCATGATAATGTCTGACATCACTGCTATTTATGCTGAATTGACAGACCAGCAAAGAGAAGGGGCTATATTGGTTGCTATGGGATACAGCTGTAAAGCTATAAGCAAAGAGCTTAATGTAAGGCAGGAGACTGTTTCACGGTGGAAGCAAGTACCCAAATATCAAGAGCTTGTTTATTTAACAGCTGAAGAGTCTAGGCCGTTAATGATTATGAAAATGAATGGTCTTGTAGGAAGAGCAATCAACACTATTGAGCAATCTATGTCCGCTTTTTCTGAGCCACGATTACGGCTTAATGCTGCTATTAAAGTTTTACAAATAACTGGATTCCCTAATAAATAAATGTACTTAGGTGATCTGGTTGGGATATGTGGTCTTTCAGCAGAGCTAAGTTTTATTTATCAAATAAATAGCATATTAATTTCAGCATAGAATAAATCAAATCATCAGTAAGTCACTTAGTTAAACATTATAAAATAATGTTTAACCTGCTCTCATCAGAGCAAGTATGCTTTTCAAATATTTTGGTTCATTAACAAGAACATTTAGTCGTGAACTAGCTTGTATTGATTCGAGTTATTACGAGTTGCGTCTGACGGGACTGAAAATGGACTATTTTTCAAATTTTCAATAAAAAAGCCTCAGTACCGTGAAGTACTGAGGCTTTATTATTCAATGGTGCCTGGGGCCGGAATCGAACCGGCACGACTGTTAAGGTCGCGGGATTTTAAGTTACATGACGTGCTATTTTGCCAAGCCTTTAATATCAACATAAATAGCTATAACAAGCTTTTAATTCAATAAGTTATAAGAACTTTCTTTAACCCTGTAGATAACTGTAATATACTCTATATCACTCCTGAAAGTTACACTGGAGTTACACTGGATGGTTATCATGAAAAGAAGACTTAATTTCACACAAGCAAGAATTAAAGAATTACCGCTGCCTGATACAGGCCGCATTGATTATTCTGATTCAGATGTTAACAAGTTGGTTTGTCGCGTCAGTCACACTGGAAACAAGTCTTTCCTCGTGACTAAGCGTGCAGATGGGACGCTGAAGAACGTCACTATAGGTAAGTGTTCAGATGTGACTGTCACTGAAGCCAGGAGGAAAGCCCAACAAATCCTAACAGCTATTAGCACTGGCATTGACCCAACAGCAGAAAAGCGGAAAAAGGCAGTCTCTAAGACTTCGCTTTCCAATGTGCTAGACCTTTACCTGTCTGAGCGGGAATTAAAACCTTATACAGTTAAAAACTACAGATATAAGTTAAAGCGAGGTTTTAGTGATTGGCTAACGAAGCCGGTAAGCAGTATCACCGAAGATATGATATTAAAGCGTCATAAAAAAATAAGTGAAACAGGTAAGACAACCGCTAATACAACAATGAGGGTGCTTCGCCTGACGCTGAACTATGCTAATGCTGTTGGAATGATAGATGAAAACCCTGCCGGTATATTAAGTAAGGCACGTCTATGGCATAAGAACAATCGAAAAGACAGAGTAATCCCGAGTGACCAATTACAGGTATGGCATGAAGCTGTAGAGGCATTGGCAAACCAAAAAGCAAAAGTCTTTTTTTTAACACTCCTCTATATGGGCTTTCGCAGTGGTGAGGCATTAACTCTTGAGTGGTCGCAAGTTAATCTAAAGACGAAAAACATCACACTGCTGGATACTAAAAATGGCACGGACCACCGACTACCGATACCAGTCCCATTAATTGAATACCTTAAAGATTTACAGAAGCAAACAGGTGTTCATAAATGGGTGTTTTCTGGAAGAAACCCCTTAATGCATATGCAGCACCCCCGCGAACCAATGAAAATTGTTACTGAAGTGAGTGGCGTTAAGTTTAGCCCTCACGACTGCCGGCGCACCTTTGCAACCATAGCCGAGGCTGTGAACTTGCCTATGAGCATGATTAAACGCCTAATGAACCACGTAACAACAAATGATGTGACAGGTGGATACATTGTGACAGAGGAAGAGACACTACGAGCAGCAATCAATAAAGTAGCAGGTTATATTCAGGCTAGAGTCACTCAAAAAAGCAAAGTAATTACTTTGCGTACAAATGGCATATGAGGATTAGCTATGCTGGAATATGACAAGGAGTTACACAAACTTACACCTCCAGGCTTTGATTTAGCTAATTATGCTGGAACAGAAAAATTAGATGCTCATGGTTGGTTGGCGTGTTTATGGAATAGGTTAGAGAAAGGAAAAGGATATAAAGTAATTCAATGGACAAAACCTCTCGATTGTCAATTGCCTGACGAACTTATTACTTATAGTCCAGATGAATTAACTTCAGTCACTTTTTTGGAACTTGAAGATATTGTTAGTACTCAATACACATCTAAAACATACGCATACTTAGGGCTTGATTTAGACATGTGCGATGAGTTCTTAATTGAGGATTTTAAAGCTGAACTAAAGCTTGCTCGAAGTAAAGCTGGTATAGCAGCAAGAACCCGAAAATTCTCTGAATCTGAATTTAGAAATTGGCATGACGTAAAAGTATTGCAATATTTAGATTTACATAGATGGCATAAATTGCAAAAACTAGAATCAACTAATAATCAAATCGGCGAAATACTGTTCCCTGAAGATACAGGAGGAGGTGCGGGAGAGCGTATTCGGCGGACCATGAATAAACACATTAAAACAGTAACAAGTAGAGAAACTATTATTTCGTTGTTAGCCCAGACACATAAGCAAAGAAACAGCAAAAAATAAAAGTGATGTGGTTTTCTTAATTGCTAGCCCGTACAGATGCTTCAATTTCAATTATTCTTATTAATTTTTAATTTAGTCGCCTAACGAAGAGAAACGGCACGAAAAAAGGCAAAAATCGTGACATAAGTTTTCCCAGCTGTTAACTCATACTTACCTCAAAATCAATGAGGCGCACTCATTGACGTTAACAGACATGAGGAAATTTTATGAAAGATGAACTATTTAATGTTGAGCAAGCAGCTAAGTACCTAACCGTATCCGCACGAACCTTAGCAAATTGGCGTACACAAGGTTATCCACATATAAGTTACGTGAAAATTGGCCGTTGTGTCCGATATCGCAAAGTCGTTTTGGATGACTATATAGCCTCTAACAGCGTAGGTCTGAACAATGCTTAATGCGGAAATAGTGGACCAAGCGTTGAGTATAGTTAAAGCACGAAATTAATTATGTATAACGATTGGATAGAAGGTGATTACCGTGTATTCGGTATTCACAAATTTAATGAAGAAGAGTGCGCTTGTGGCAATCCTAATTGCACAGCGTTGGGCAAACACCCTAGAACAGCTAATTGGCAACACACGCCTGATTGGTCTGATGAACAAATAGAAACAATGGAATTAGCAGGCCACTTCGATAGTGGCTACGGCATCTTAGTAAAGGGCTTATTGGTTGTGGACGTTGACGCTAGAAATGGTGGCGTTGATTCGTTCACCAAACTATCGCAGGACATACCTGAAGTTTTAGGTGCAGGCTGTATTGTTGATACAGGTAGTGGCGAAGGCTCTAAGCATTTGTTTTTTGCTGTACCTGAAGATTTGTCGTTAGTTCAGTCCCATAATGATTATCCCGGAATTGATTTTAAATCTAGCGGATTCGTTATTGGCGAAGGCTCAAAGCACATATCAGGCAATTTGTACGAGTTAGCTGTTGGTTCACCTTTTGATATAGAGGACGCGCCTGAATCATTGATTAAGTTATTAGCCAAGCCTGAATACCATAGAGCAAGTGTTAGTGGTGAAATGGTCGATGTTTCTCATGGGGATATTACAGCCATGCTTGAATACATTGACCCTGATTGCGACTATGAAGATTGGTACAGGATTGGTATGGCTGTTCACCATGCGACAGGTGGCACAGGACAGGATTTATGGTCTGATTGGTCAGCAAAGGGAGCAAAGTTCACCGGCATAAGTTCAATCGAATTACGTTGGCACTCGTTTGGTAAGTCTAGCAATCCAGTTACGTTGGCTACTTTATTTCATCACGCTATGGCTGGCGGGTGGCAACAGTCGGTTGAGTTTGTTAGTGATGTTGATTTCGGCTTGGTGGATGATGCTGCTAGTAATGAAGGCTTACCATTTGATATTAGTGGCGTTGACCTTTTAAGGCCGCCAGGCTTTGCAGGCGAATTATGCGATTGGGTCAACAAGCAATGCCGTTATCCAAGACAGCATTTAGCAGTTGGGGCTACATTGACTGCGCTAGGTAACGTGTGCGGTATGCGCTACACAGATGACCGTGATGGTGTGACCGCTAACCTGTTTGCTTTTTGTGTAGCAGGTAGTGGTACGGGCAAAGAGGCTATTCAACAGGCTATAGCTGAAATACATCGTGCGGCTGGTATAGGTGGGGCAACTCACGGGGCTATTAAGTCTGAGCAAGAGATTATCCGTAACCTTATTCGCCACCAAGCTGCTTTATATATAGTCGATGAAATCGGTTTTTTCTTGCAGAAGGTTAACAACGCCCGCAAAGGTGGTGGTGCGTCATACTTGGAAGGTGTGATTGGTACGTTAATGTCTGCTTACTCCAAAGCACATGCTTTCATGCTATTAACAGGTGATGTTAAAGAGGATGTTAAGAAGATGCTAGTGATGGAATTGTCGCAAGCTAACAAAGCTGTTAAAGAAAACGAAGATAAAGAAGGTGCTTATAAACGCCGTATTCCGCAGCTTGAACGAGCGCTGTCTGAGATTGATAACGGTCTTGAGCGACCATTCCTGTCTATGATTGGGTTCACTACGCCTGTTACATTTGACGGGCTGGTTACTTATGAGGCCGCTACGAATGGGTTTATTGGTAGGTCTTTACTTATTAATGAGCGTGAGACCAATCCTCGAGCCGCCAGGGGATTTAAAAAGGGAAAGATGAGTGACTTATTGAAAAACACTTTGTCCGCTCTATATAGCGGCGGTAGCTTTAATGTGATGGGTGCCAGAGTTGAATACTATGGCGAGAAAGTTAAGGTATTAACTGACCCTGCCGCTGTCGAAATGCTAGGTAAAGCACTGGATTGGATTGAGGAACAATCTGAATTTCATAAAGAGCATACCGGACTTGAAGCAGTTGTCAGACGTGGCTATGAAATCATGGCGAAGATTAGTTTGATACTGGCCGCACCGGAAGGAATCAGAACAGCCGAACACGTTAGATGGGCTTTTGCTTTAATGAAGCGTGATATTGAAGAGAAAACGAGATTGGCGTTTGCTAACGATAACGAGAAGGTTAATCCGCATAAAGCACTTGAGGCGCGAATCCTGAACCGTATTGATAAAGAACATGGTGAGACAGTCAACATGATTGCTCGTAAATTACGGGTGAAAGAATCTGAAGTACTCAAAGTATTGAAGGGCATGAGCGGTGTCCACAACAAAGAATGCGAAAATAAGTTTGGCAAGAATACGACGAAGTGGTATCGTCTATAACGCTTTGATTACAAAGATAAAAACGGATTATCCTTGACTCATTTACACAACCTTGACACAAGCCTGTTATATGGCTTAACTCATATAACTAAAGAGCCGAGGGCAGCCTTGGTACAAAAACACACTTTTGTGAAGTGTGGCTAGTTTAATTAAAGAACACGTAACTGCGTGTCAATGCTCTAAGGCTGGCCCTATCCCTTACTGTATATAGCCTAGGCCTTCGCACACTCAGTGTGTTACGGCTGTGTTACTGCACTAAGGCTCTCAACTTGAAAAAATAAGCAGCTTCAATGAGGTTTTTGCGCACCTGGTTCTTTCCTAATTCCTCTTTTTATAAAGATTTAATATTTTTTATATTCTCTATCTCTATCTCTATCTCTATCTCTATCTCTATAGGGCTGTTTTATATGTTTTATAAACCTTTAGCTAATGACAAGTTTGTAGACCGCTGATGATACGCAGGGGTCCCTATCAAAAAACGCACCAAAAGCGGGCGAACATGTGCCCGCTTTTCGCGTAATTTTTGGCCTTTTATATGGGGGGTGCTACTTAGAGACTCACCAAGCCTTCCCAATACAAACATCACGCCAAACATTTCTAAAGTCTGAAACCTGTTCCTCTAAATAAACTGTTTGAGTTCCTGCAGAAATAAAGTGCTGCCAGCCTGAAAATCCACCAAAACTATTTTTAGAATTAACTTCTCCGCAAACAAACCCTCCGTCCGCATTCTTTACATACTCTATACTACGGAACTCTGCCGAGTCTGAGTCTTTTAGGACACTTCTGACTGCAGTTTTTCCTATCCAAACTGCATCACTATACGACACTTCACTTTTCCCTTTGGACTCTGAACTAGAAGAGGATGAAAAAAAGTTCACTGCTGCCGAAACTATAATCAGTAACAAAATAATTGCTCCGACAGTCTCTCCAATTTCTGGCAACACACCATCAAAATAAACATCTATTTTTTCCAAGGTATTATCAGCTTCCAGCAATACAGATTCACTGTAATACGTACGAAATGCCTTTCTAAGGCATGCCAAGCCAAATGGTAAAAAAACTAAGGCAGGTAAAAGCGCCCAAGAACTAAAATTTACCACCATACCTGCCGTCAATATAAGTATATAAGCCCCAATAACTGCATAAAAAACGACCCCAAATATATTCCAAGATGCAAACTCACGCACCCAAGGGCTTGCCCTTGATACCTGCCTTGGAGTTCTTCTAATAGAAGGCTTTCTCTCTCTAATTTCTTCCATTTTATCTTCCAGCGAAGGCACTTTATCTTCCTCAGCTGTTAAAAGAGATGCTTCGAACTTAGCATATACAACCCCACAGCTTGGACACGTATGCTCTTGTGCAACCTCAATATCAGATTCAACTCTTTCATAGCCACATTTCAAACATGCTTTACTCTTCATAAGCCACTCTCAATTTCACGAATAAAGGCTTCATTTTCTGCTTTGTCATTTACCATTTCTTTCTCAAGGTGGTATCCAAATGCATTTTGAAGCTTAACTATCTTTTTAAGACTCTCAACAGCCTCAGAAACCTTCTTATAATGCTCATGCGAGTCTATTTCAGCACTATCCAACTGGGAATCTAAATCTGCTAAATCGGCGTTCAATTCGGCAGCTTTCTCGTCCATCGGCTTTACAAGAGACCACCAATCACTAGATGAAAGGCTATCTGTATTTACATATGCACTCTCAAGGAGAATATCAAGTAAAAGAAAGCCCTCTGAATTTGATGGTTTTATATTGCTGCTAGCACTTTCCATAGCACGTTTTTTTTGCAGCAATTTTTTATGCTCGTCAATAGATACCCATCGATGCCCTTGCTTAACAACACCTTTGCTACAGCGTTTTTCTGTAAAAACAAGCTTTCCATTTTTAGCAGGGCACTTATATATCTCAGCCAAAACAGACTGAGGGAAAAAATTAAAACTTAGAAAAAATATTGTAAGAAGTAATACTCTTCGTAACATAAGCTTCCTCCATAAAGCTGTTAATCAAGCGACAGTGCCTGTCTATTGTGTAAGTGTTTACGTTAAACCTGGCTTGTTATATCAACGCACCCGTCCACCGTTATCCACATCTTTCAAAACACCATCATGAAACTCAAGTATTTTGTAGAGCCTTCCTTTGCCAGGATTATAAGTCCATAACTCTACGGAAACCCAGCGGCCCCTGTGTTTAACGGCACCTTTGTAACTAACATCCATCGGTGCTCCACAGGTGTTTTCCACCTCAGATTGCGTATCACCTTTATGAACAAGCGAGCCTGTTACGCATCTAAATCCCGCAAACGAAGCTGATGATGCAACTAACAGTCCTATTACAGCAATTATTTGTATCCATTTCGACATTTCATTCCCTTATACTTTTAAATAACATCGAGGCCATCCAAGGCCTTCTAAAGTGTGTATTCCTATTTCCAAACAAAAAACAACATATAACTAGTCACGATACACTCACTAAATACTATCATTATTTAATTTTCAAATGAACACTTAAAAAGCCACCCTCGTTAACGCAAACACACCCCCTTTTTTAGCACACCTTACTAACTAAGTTAAAAACCAAAAGAAGAGGTGACTTACTAGCCCAACTAAAAAATAGCTGAGGCCTTGATGTAGTTGGTGGGACTTGAAGGACTTGAACCGTTCGACCAATGGATTAACAGTAATTAGGCCTCTTAAGATTACATAAATCAACGCTTGTTATTTATGACGAAGATTTTTGTGTGAAAACTAGATGTGACTTTCCTTTAGAAGTTACACCTGAGTTACACCAGAACAAAAATCAATAAAAAAGCCCCCGCACCGTTAGATGCAGAGGCCTTGATATAAATGGTGCCTGGGGCCGGAATCGAACCGGCACGACTGTTAAGGTCGCGGGATTTTAAGTCCCGTGTGTCTACCAATTTCACCACCCAGGCAGGTTATGTCTCAAACCAAACTGAGCGCGCAGTGTA
>Ga0209826_1002705_pt1 | contig 11473 bp, 10 predicted proteins | sample GOMGulsemesocosm_5_FD_184637 | JGI IMG/M metagenome (GOLD analysis project Ga0209826, IMG submission 184637) | Methane-oxidizing microbial communities from mesocosms in the Gulf of Mexico - GOM15C Gulf of Mexico (SPAdes) (version 2) | ecosystem: Environmental > Aquatic > Marine > Cold seeps...
CCATTGGCAACAGAGCAATCACCGAATTTAACTACCGTTATGTTGGCGAGCCAAACGCTAATGTTTTTGTTGGTGTCCGTTTGGGTGGCAGCATTGAAGAGCGTGAGCAATTACTTAGCGAGTTAGCAAGTGCCAACTATCAAGTAAACGATTTCACCGACAACGAGCTAGCAAAATTGCATGTTCGTTATATGATTGGTGGAAAGGGTATGATTGGTGGAAAGGGCATGATTGGCGGCAAAAATAACGCAAAGACAGTGAATGAGCGCATATTTAGTTTTGAATTTCCAGAGCACCCCGGTGCCTTAGAAAAATTTCTTGATGCCATGGGCGAGCTATTCAATATCACCCTGTTTCACTACCGCAATCACGGTGCCGCTTTTGGGCAAGTTCTAGCAGGGTTTGAGGTTAGTACCGACAAAGAAACTGATTTTTTTGCGCATTTAGAAGCGTTAGGTTATCAATTTCAGGAAGCAACTGACAACCTCGCCTACCAAGCTTTTCTTAATTAAGAGCTTAACTACGAGCTTAATTAATAATATAATTCAGCTATAAAAACTATTTGCCACAGAGATCACCGAGGCAGGTTATATGCTCCATGCATAACCTAAGTGACCTACCTTCATGTAGGTCTTGCTTCGCACTACACAGAGACTTCACAAAGATAACAAAATCTCTGTGTCGGCTCGAAGAGCCCTCTGTGAAGCATCGTGGCTCGGTGGTGAACAGTTACAATTATTTCACCATCAGTATGGTTACTTTGTTAGCCATACTTTCATCATCTAAACGGCCGTAACGCATAATAAAGTCTTCTTTACCATCATGGTTAAGATCAGCATGCTCAAATAACGCGCCATTTTCTGGTAGCAATAGTTTGTGTTTACTGGCTTTGCGATTAAACAACTTTGAACTCTTTCGCCCTAGAAAGATCTTTAATCTCTCCTTGCCTGCCGATAAAATCAAATCTTGCAAATCATCACCATTCACGTCTGTTAACAGCACAATAGGCTGGCCACTTTGCCCTGACGTTAAACTAAAACTTAACTCGACTTCTTTGCTGATCAAAGCGTCCTCTTCATAAGCATCATTGTCATTTAAAGCAAATAACAACACGTTTTGATCGATACCACCAGAAAGTAAAGCGCCGATAATATTGCTGATACTCAATTCAAATGAAGACAGCAATACTTCAAATTTATTATCATTGTTAACATCAATAATTTTTAAACCTGTTAATGTGCCGTCTGCTTGTATGACCGTATTAGGTGTTTTAGGGTATTCAAGTTGACCATTTTCATTGCTGTAACCTAAATAAAATTCATAGTTATTTGCTCGATCTAATACGCCAGAGCTTTGAGTGAAACGCACAATAACATCAACTAAACCGTCACCATTAACATCTTTTATTTGCTCAACCACACGGTGGGTCAAATCACTTTGATCTGGGCTTTGACCGTCAGCTTCTCTTAATTGCCACCAATCTAAGCCATAAATAGCCTCTGCTAAGGCTAATTTTTTTTGCGATGAAGAAAATTTTCCGATCACGGTTTGACTAAAATAATTAATACTACCCTTAGAAATCCAAGCAATATCTTGTAAACCATCAACATTGAGATCTGCTAAAAATAACTTAGTCGGGCTAAAGCTTACGCTACCTCTAATCAACTCTGCTTGGGTATTAATCGCAATAGCTTGATAATAATATTCAGGGGCGTTTGTTGAACCCAGCCATAAATTGGTTTGTTCAAAATCAGGCAAAATAATATCATCTATGCCGTCGTTATTAACATCTTGGATAAAATCTGTTTTGGTAATAAAACTAGCTTTATTTAGCAAAAATATAGAGTTAACATCTTGTTTATGTTGAAAATATAAACCTACTGACAAGTTATCGCTGTTGTTAAGCTCACTGTTTTTAGGAGTACGGTATTGAAGCGAAACTACTTTATTTTTCGCTAAAAAATACAGCCCCTGCTTATTGTCACTAACATCAAAAGCAAAGAACTCATCGGCTAAAAGCAGTTTATCCAATAAAATGAATTGCTGGGCTTTTTCATCAAAAACATATACCGCCAGCCAAGTTTTCTTGAGTTCGTCTACCCCGATCACTACTAGTTCATCCACAGGAGTGCCTTCATTTGGCACTATATCTACGGCAATAACGGGTAAGCTGACGTTAAAAGGTGCTGAAATGGTATAGTGTTCAAACGCCAATTTAGTGTCAACAAGTTTACTGCTATTTGCAAATACTGTTGAGGTGGTAATCAATCCTAAACAAAATACCAAGCCTACAAAAAATCGAGTGTACATAGTCATCCTTTTTAAAAGTTTCTATTCATTTAATCCGCTTAGTATCACTTAACTAAAAATCTAAAGAAGGATTATTTTGTAAGTATTAAAGTCTAAAGAGGTATTACTTTGTATGCACAGCGCCTCGCACCTTCAACAATATGTTCTTCTCTAGTCACCATAGCGACATCTTTAAGTAAGCTTTGAAATAACTGTAATTCACTTCGACAAAAACTAAGACATTTAGTTGCTGCCGCACATATTGGGCAATGATTTTCGAATAACCAAAAAACACTACCTTCTTGCGTTACCGTTGCCATATAACCTTCATCGCTACGTAACTTAGCCAAGGTGATTAACTTCTCCTCCACACCATATCTATCCGCTAGCGCTAAACGGTACAAACGCTTTGATGACTTTTCTCTATTGGCAATGAGTTTATCTAAACCATCGTCACCAAATACCGCAATAACAGAGTCAATGAGTTGCACGCTTAGTTCATCATGACGATCGGCAAAATGACTATTAGTTTTTGCCGTTAACGACCAGTAACGCGTTGGTCTGCCCCTAGGTGCTTTTTCGTCTTTAAAGGTAAGTTCACCTGATTCTTCTAACGCCAGCATGTGTTGGCGTATACCCATGGTAGTCAAACTTAACTCACTTGCTAATACTTTCGCCGTTAATGGCCCTTGAGTTTTTAATAATTCGATAATTTTATCATGCGTTTTCATCGCCAATCCTGTGAAAGCAGGTTAATCCACTAGGGTTATTATCGCTTAAAACAATATTATGTAAACTTTTTAATTTATTTTATTTCCTGTCTGCCATTGACAACATTAAATAAACCATTTACTTTACTTAATATTAAGTAAACTTAAATATTTATATAACAAACGAGGGATACATGAATTTAAATCAAATAACTCTTCCTGTATATCACATGCTTGAAAGCATCCAATTTTACACCCGTTTAGGCTTTGTATTAATTGTAGGTACCCCACATTACGCAAGGTTTTCTTGCCCTGAAGGTGATGCAACTTTCTCTCTCAGTTTAACTGAAGAAGGCTTTACCAATGGCTCTGTTATATATTTCGAGCATAACGAATTAGATGTTTGTGTTGAAAAATTACAACATAAAGGTTTTGAGTTTGCTCAATTACCCACGGATCAGCGCTACTTATGGCGTGAAGCTATATTGTTTGACCCTAGCAACAATCAAATAAAACTGTACTGGGCTGGTGAAAATCGCCTTAATCCCCCTTGGAAAGTGAATAATTAACAGGAGAACAAGATGATTACTTTAGAACATGTAAATATAGTAGTGAGTGATATTGAACAAACCTTAACTTTTTACCAAGCCGCTTTCCCCCATTGGGCAGTACGTGGCGGTGGTGTCAGTGAATGGTATGGTAAACCTCGTAATTGGGTACACTTTGGCGATGACTACCAATACCTTGCCTTTAATGATAATGGTATTGGTAAAAATCGCGATTTAACCGGTCATCAAATAGGCCTTGCCCACTTTGCTTTTGTCACTAGCGATATAAAAGGCGTTATAGATCGTTTAGCACAAGCTGGTTTTGCAATCGCTAAAGATGGTGTTGATGATGATTATCTTAAAAATGTTTATTTTATTGATCCCAATGGTTATGAAGTTGAATTTGTGCAATATCACACTGATTTACCTACCCTGAGAAATAGATATGAATAGCATACTTGCGGGTATTTAATTCAATCATTATGCATATCCATTTAGCTTTTCTGTTTGATTTTTATACTAAACTGTCACTTTTAAATAATCACTTTAAAGCTAAGCTTATTAAAATCAGCTGATAGTAACGATACAAAATGTTACATTATATTTGAGGGATATTTTTTAAGGGATATGCAGTGAGTGAAAAGATAAATATCTAAAGAGGATTTATATGCAATTAAACAGTCCAGCTAAAGAACAATTTTTTGACGAATCGGAAATTTTGCTTTCAATTACAGATTTAGACAGTCGCATAAAATATGCTAACCCAGAGTTTTGTAAAATTGCTGGTTACTCCAACGAAGAACTAAAAGATCAACCCCACAATATTGTCAGACACCCCGATATGCCAAAAGCCGCGTTTAAAGATTTATGGTCTTTTGTGCAACAAGGTAAATCATGGATGGGGCCGGTAAAAAACAGAAGTAAAAATGGTGATTATTACTGGGTAAACGCTTATGTCACGCCAATTAAAGACAAATCAGGTAAAAATATAGAATATCAATCGGCACGAACCAAGTTAGCACCACAGGTTCAACAGCGCGCCGAAACTTTATATGCAAAATTAAATAAAGGTGAAACACCGACAAAATTAAAATATCAAACTGACCAAACTCTTTGGTTTCAAGCGGTTTTATTCTTATTTACTTTAGCAAGCCTAGCCTTAACGGTTACCACGGAATTAAGTTTATGGCTAACACTTCCTTTCCTCGCTATTGGCGTAACTGCTTCTATGTTGTCGCTAAGATGGCGAAAAAAATATCTTCGCGTTTTAAAAGATGCTAAAGACGTTTTTACTAACCCCTTGATGAGCTATATTTATTCTGGTGATAATGATGCTATCGGTACCGTTGAATTAGCTTTAGCAATGCGTAAAGCAGAAATTAATGCCGTTGTTGGCCGAGTGACCGACGTATCTATTCATGTCAGTGAAAATGCCGCCACCGCCTCAGAACAAAGTAACCAAGTATCGCAAAAGTTAAATGCACAAAGAAATGAGTCTGAGCAAGTTGCCACCGCTATCAACCAAATGTCTGCTTCCGTGCAAGATTTAGCAAGAACGGTAACCGATACCGCTCAATCGGCGGAGCAAGGGAAAAATATAACCGAAGCAGGTCAACAAACGATCACCAACTCTGTTAATGCCATCAATGATTTATCTATTCAGTTAGCTGAAGTCGATAATGTGATCACTAAGTTATCAGACGGCAGTAAATCTATAAATACGGTTTTATCAGAAATTAGCAGCATTGCCGATCAAACCAATTTACTGGCGTTAAATGCCGCTATTGAAGCAGCAAGAGCAGGCGAGCAAGGACGAGGCTTTGCTGTTGTCGCTGAAGAAGTTAGAGCGCTTGCCATGAGAACTCAACAATCTACCGAAGAAATCAGAAATTTACTTAACCAATTACAAACAGACTCAGATAATGCCGTAAACGCGATGAATAAAGGTAACAAGTTGTCAGCCAATTGTGTATCACTCTCAAACGAGGCCGGCGAAGCACTTAACAATATTCACAATGAAGTTTCTTCCATATCAAATGCGACAGCCCAAATAGCAACCGCTATTGAGGAGCAATCTGTTGTTACAGAGCAAGTGAGTGAAAATATTGTTCGCATCAATGAAATTACTATTTCATGTGAAGAAAGTAGTAAGGAAGCGAGCTTACTATCAGCAGAATTACTCGATAAGCTATCCGATCAAGGAACATTAGTGGCGCAATTTAGAAGTTAAGTTTATGTAATATCACCGTGGCTTGCATAGACCCACACATAGGAATGAGCATGTGTAGGATAAGCTGAACCAACCTAAATTAATTGATTTATCAGATGTTAATTATCGGAGAAAATTATGGGTTGTGGTTGTGGTTGTGGTTGTGGCTATGATGAGAAAAAAGAGCAAGCAGTTTAACGCAAGTTATACTGCTTTTTTCGTCATTGTACACCACCGATTCGCTATGCTTCACCAAGGGCTCTTCGAGCCTACCCAGAGGTTTTGCTATATTTGTATAGGCTCGGTGGTCTCTGTGGTAATAATTTTTAAACTAAACAAATACAAAAGAAGCGTAAGTTACATTGCTTTTTTCAACGCTAACTGCACAATGATCATATTTTTACCCGTGATAGTAACACTCATCTTTTGCTCTTTAAGCTCATCAACTGTTGCTGAAAACTTAGCTAAACAGCCAACGGGCACCAAGCTATTTTCTGTTTGACAAGTTTCAAGCAGCATTTCATCCGACAAACTATAAGCAAAATATAAATGGCTTTTTGACAACTTAACCACCACTTGCTGAGGCTCAATATAACGACGTACCTGAGTAGAGATTTTGTCCTTGTCAGTGATGATATTAAAATCTTTTATTGCGCCATCAGTTAACTTACCTAGGGTTTTACAGCCACCATCAAAGCTGGCAATATCTAATATGTTTCCCAAAACATCCGTACGTTTACCGTCATATTGCAAGCTTAAGCCATTGCCTGAGATCAGTACTAAATTACGGTGATAACCGCTAAAATCTGAGAAAACACCATCATTGACCACACTGGCAATACTTAAACGCCAAGTAAAATCATCTACACAGCCCTGTTCATTAATGGCTAATTCGGTGGTTTCACCCAAGCCATTTTTCCATGGAATGGTTTTAAATTGTTTTGGCGTGGTTATTTCAATCATAAGGCACTCTTTAAATAGACTTGCCGCTATTATCCATCGAAGCAAACAAGGTGACAATCCTTACTTGCTAACTTTTTACTTGCTAATTTTTACTTGCTAATAACATGATGCTCGCGTTAGAATCAGCTTGGTTTTGTTAACACAGTTAGCAATACAAAACTTGTCGGAGTGCCAAAGGCTGAGATCGCGTAAGCGGGATCCGTATAACCTGATCAGATTAATATCTGCGTAGGAAACAAGAAAGAGTACTAGTGCTTACCGCCTAGAAAAAGCTCTTTTTGCCATAAGCTCCGCCTGTTTTTTTAATTTTAAAAACAAGGTGCGAACATGAATAATACCCCTAAAAAACCTCAAAACAGACGTGAGAAACGCGAAGCTGCACAAACCTTTTTAAAAAACGTCTCAGATCAATCGTTTCCCAATTCTAAAAAAGTCTATGTTAACGGTGAATTACACGATATCAAGGTTGGTATGCGTGAAATTACTTTATCAGATACCCTCATTTCTTCCGGAAATAGTGGCGCTAAAGACAAGCCAGTATATGAAAAGAATGAGCCTTTATGTGTATACGACACCTCAGGTTTCTATACTGATGATGCTATTACTATTGATGTACACAAAGGTATTCCACGTTTACGTGAATCATGGATAGATGGCCGTAATGATGTTGAGTTTCTGCAATCAAATAGTTCAAAGTATGCCCAACAACGATTAGCCGATGAAGGCGTTGACCATATTCGTTTTGAACATTTACCTAAAATGCGTATTGCCCAAAAAGGCAAAAATGTCACGCAAATGCATTACGCTCGCCAAGGCATTATCACCCCCGAAATGGAATATATTGCCATTCGTGAAAACTTAAAACGTGAAGAAGTAAAAGATGCAACCTTATTGCTACAACACAAAGGTCAATCTTTTGGTGCCAGCATACCTGAACAAATCACCCCTGAATTCGTTCGTGATGAAGTCGCCCGTGGTCGTGCAATTATCCCAGTAAACATTAATCACCCTGAATGTGAGCCAATGATTATTGGCCGTAACTTTTTAATAAAAGTAAACGCCAACATTGGTAACTCCGCCGTGACTTCATCAATTGAAGAAGAAGTTGAAAAGCTAGTATGGTCTGCCAAATGGGGCGCCGATACGGTGATGGACTTATCAACTGGCCGTAATATTCATGAAACCCGTGAATGGATTTTACGTAATTCTCCCGTGCCCATTGGCACAGTACCTATTTACCAAGCTTTGGAAAAAGTTAACGGTATTGCTGAAGATCTCACTTGGGAAATATTCCGTGACACCTTAATTGAACAAGCCGAGCAAGGCGTAGACTACTTCACTATTCATGCTGGCGTATTATTACGTTATGTACCTATGACCGCTAAACGAGTTACCGGCATAGTTTCTCGTGGCGGCTCAATCATGGCTAAATGGTGTTTAGCACACCACAAAGAAAATTTTTTATACACCCACTTTGAAGACATCTGTGAAATTTTAAAACAATACGATGTTTCCTTCTCATTAGGGGATGGTTTGCGTCCTGGTTCAGTTGCCGATGCTAACGATGAAGCCCAATTTGCCGAATTACATACGTTAGGTGAGTTAACTAAAATTGCATGGCAGCATGATGTGCAAACCATCATTGAAGGCCCTGGCCATGTGCCGCTTCATATGATTAAAGAGAACATGGAAGAGCAAATTAAGCACTGTGGTGAAGCACCTTTTTATACGCTTGGGCCATTAACTACCGATATTGCCCCGGGTTACGATCACATTACTTCAGGCATAGGTGCCGCCAATATTGGCTGGTACGGTTGCGCTATGCTTTGTTATGTTACCCCAAAAGAGCATTTAGGCTTACCCAATAAAGAAGATGTTAAAGAAGGTTTAATCACTTATAAAATTGCCGCCCATGCTGGCGATTTGGCTAAAGGTCACCCCGGTGCACAAATTCGTGATAATGCCATGAGTAAAGCACGCTTTGAATTTCGCTGGTACGATCAATTCAATATAGGTTTAGATCCTGAAACAGCCAAAGCCTATCACGATGAAACACTGCCGCAAGAATCAGGAAAAGTAGCGCATTTTTGCTCTATGTGTGGCCCTAAGTTTTGCTCAATGAAAATATCACAAGAAGTGCGCGATTATGCCGCAGGCCTTGAAGAGAAAAATAGCATTAAAATAAAGCTGCTTGACGAAACCATTACTATTAGCTCAGAAAAAGAGCGTGAACTAGCCATGCAAGAGAAGTCGGCTGAATTTAAGGCCACCGGCAGTAAAATTTATCACAGCGTACAATAGGTACTTCGTTGCATGAGTATTGCCCGCATGAATATTGCTATTGTTGGTGCAGGCTTAATGGGACGTTTAGTCGCATTAAGCCTGCATAGGCAAAATTATCAAGTCACTCTGTTTGATAAAGATAATAAATTAGCCCATAACAGCGCTGCTTACGCGGCGGCTGGACTACTGACTCCCCTCGGCGAGTCGTTGCACTGTCAGCCAAATATTGTTGCCATGGGGTTTGAGTCGCTTAAATTATGGCCAGATATATTAGCAAGTTTACATGAACACACCTTTTTTCAGCAAACGGGGGCAATTATGGTTAGCCATGAGCAAGACAAAGGTGATTACCAACGTTTCGCCCGTCATCTGCAAACTCATTATGCTGAGCATGCCTGTCAACCGTTAGATAGAGCAAAATTAACTGAGCTTGAACCAGAATTAGGCCGTAGTTTTAATCAAGGGCTGTATTTGCCACAAGAAGGTCAGCTGGGCAATCGTCGTTTATTGGTGGCGCTACGTAAACAACTTGAGCAAGAAAGCTATCAAGGGCAAATAGTGCACTGGCAAAGTGAATGCTTAGTGACCGAAATAGCACAAAGCGAAGCAAGTAGTCTAGTCACGTATCAACAAAACGGTGCACAGCAAAAACAAAGCTTTGATTTAGTGATTGATTGTCGCGGTACGGGCGCATCTGCTCAACAAAGTCATAAAGCTTGCGCGCCCTTACCTGATTTACGCTCGGTGCGCGGTGAGCTATTTCAGCTATTCGCCCCCGATGTACATTTAAGCCGCCCTATTCGGTTAATGCACCCAAGGTATCAGCTTTATATTGCCCCCAAACAAAAAGGTTTTTATGTGGTTGGCGCTACTGAAATAGAAAGTGATGACGAGTCACCGATGACGGTGCGCTCAGCCATGGAATTACTTAGCGCAGCTTACAGTGTTCACCCCGGCTTTGCCGAGGCTAACATTCGCCAACATGTTAGCCAGCTTCGTCCCGCTTTTAGTGATAATCAACCCCAAATAACGCTGCAAGAAACCCTTATTCAAGTTAATGGCTTGTTCCGCCATGGCTTTTTAATTGCCCCCGTGGTGCTGGCACAAGTACAACAGCTCGTTGCCAACATCAAAAATAGCACCATTAATAACAGCAACAGCCAAAATTTACCTTATAACAGCTTGTTACCCGTAAGCTATTTACCGCAAAAGGGACTACATGAATATTCACATTAATGGTCAAGCCTATAAACTTGCCCACGAAAACCCTGTTAACGTGACTGCAGCATTGGCTTTATATTTTACCGAGCCACAACAAAGCACTTTTGCCGTCGCATTAAATAGCGATTTTATTGGCAAAGACGATTATGATCAGACCATGCTAAAACATGGCGATAGTTTAGATGTACTGCAACCCATTCAAGGAGGTTAATCATTATGTCACTGAGTATTTATGGACAACGCCTTGATAGCCGTTTATTAATTGGTAGCGCCCTTTATCCTTCACCGGCAATAATGAAGCAAGCTATTTTAGCCAGTGGCTCTCAGGTAGTAACTCTCTCATTAAAAAGACAGAACCCAAACGAGCAATCGGGTCAACAAATTTGGCGCTACCTACAAGAAATCATTACCGAAGTTGATGGTCAGTTATTACCTAATACTGCCGGTTGTAAAACCGCAAAAGAGGCGGTAACGCTAGCTAAAATGAGTCGAGAGATCTTTCAAACTGACTGGCTAAAATTAGAGGTCATTGGCGACGATTACAATTTACAGCCGGATCCTATTGAATTATTAATTGCCGCAGAGCAGCTAATTAAAGACGGCTTTAAAGTATTGCCTTACTGCACAGACGACTTAGTACTGTGTCAGCGCTTATATGATTTAGGCTGCGAAGTGATCATGCCATGGGCATCGCCAATTGGCACAGGAAAAGGACTTATGAATCCTTACAATTTAGCAACCATACGGTTACGCTTGCCCCATGCCACGCTTATTTTAGATGCTGGCATCGGCAAGCCTTCAGATGCCTGTTTAGCGCTGGAAATGGGTTACGACGGCGTATTGTTAAACTCGGCGATTGCCTTAGCAGACAATCCCGTATTAATGGCAAAAGCCTTTGGGCAAGCACTGCAAGCAGGTGAGCAAGGTTATGTTGCTGGCATTATGGCGCAAAGACAAACCGCCCATCCCAGTACGCCCACTTTAGATACGCCCTTCTGGCATCAAAATAACTGATAAAGGCTTAAAATAACTTTACCACCACCGAGTCGCGATGCTTCACAGAGGGCTCTTCGAGCCTACACAGAGGTTTTATTATCTTTGGGTAGTCTCGGTGTTCTCTGTGGTGATACTTTTAAAGCTAAATAAATACTAAATGATTAGCAATCAACTTAAGAAAAATAAGAAGAATAGTTAAATGAGTAAAACGATGACCAACCCAAAGCCGATAATTTGGACTATTTCTGGCAGCG
>Ga0209826_1002706_pt1 | contig 11471 bp, 8 predicted proteins | sample GOMGulsemesocosm_5_FD_184637 | JGI IMG/M metagenome (GOLD analysis project Ga0209826, IMG submission 184637) | Methane-oxidizing microbial communities from mesocosms in the Gulf of Mexico - GOM15C Gulf of Mexico (SPAdes) (version 2) | ecosystem: Environmental > Aquatic > Marine > Cold seeps...
CTCTATCTAACACGCCTTGAGAATGGCCATGAGAGGTATCAATTAACAATACATCAACACCTGCAGCAACTAATGCATCAATACGTTCATCAGTTCCTGCACCAACGCCAACAGCAGCGCCCACACGCAAGCGGCCTAATTCGTCTTTACACGCATTAGGTTTGTTTTCAGCTTTTTGATAATCTTTTGCGGTAATTAAGCCAACTAATTTAAAATTATCATCAACGACTAATATTTTCTCAATGCGATTCTCATGCATTAAACCCAGAATTTCTTCACGGGCAGCACCTTCTTTTACAGTGACTAAATTTTCTTTAGTGGTCATCAATGCTGAAGCCGGTTTAGTCAAGTCGGTTTCAAAACGTAAATCACGACCAGTGATTATACCCACCAAATTCTTTTGGGTATCGACAACAGGAAAGCCTGAAAAACCTAAATCATCAGCTTTATGCATAATTTGTTCGATAGAATCAGATGCGCTAACCGTTTTAGGATCTGAAACGATACCACTTTCATATTTTTTAACTTGTGAAACATTGCTCGCTTGCTCAGCAATAGTCATATTTTTGTGAATAAAACCTAAACCACCCTCTTTCGCTAAAGTGATAGCCAAACGTGCTTCGGTTACTGTGTCCATTGACGCAGATACCATAGGTACATTTAAGTTTATTTTTCGTGTTAAACGGGTTTTTAAATCGGCTGTATGAGGTAGTACCGTAGAATGAGCAGGTACAAGTAAAACATCATCAAAAGTTAACGCTTCTTGGGCAATTCGTAACATCGCAATATCACCAGAGTTAAGTGTGGAACGGATACCACTTTACTTTAAAAAAGTTTTAAAAAGCCTTTAAAAAAAATAAAATTTAGTATCGAATATTGCGGCAGAATTTTAACCGTTTTATCTATTTAGAACAACATAAATTTGCTTTTAACATGTAAAAGAATGCAAAATAAGTGCCCTAAATGATTATTAGCTATTTTTATGACAAAACAACATATTTTACAGGTTAGTGAACTGACAAGAAAAGTCCGTTTTATTTTAGAGAGCGAACTTAACACAGTGTGGCTGACTGGCGAAATATCTAACTTTGTCTCCGCTAGTTCAGGCCACTGGTACTTGTCGCTTAAAGACAGTAAGTCGCAAGTACGCTGCGCCATGTTCAAAGGTAATAATAAAAGAGTTAGATTATCGAATAAGGGGAAAGTTGCTAATGGACAGCAAGTATTGGTTAGAGCCAAAGTCTCTTTATATGAGCCTCGTGGTGACTTTCAACTTATCATAGAACACATGGAAGATGCTGGCGAAGGCTTATTACGCCAGCAATATGAGCAATTAAAGAATAAACTTAATGCACTTGGTGTTTTTTCACAAGCTCATAAACAAGCCATACCTTCACATATTGAAACGGTAGGCATAATCACTTCCCCTACGGGCGCAGCAGTGAAGGATGTTTTAACGGTACTCAAGCGCCGTAATCCAAGCATCAAAGCAATAATTTACCCTGCATTAGTGCAAGGTGAATATGCGAGTAACGATATTTGTCATGCGATTCATCAAGCAAATATCCGCCATGAGTGTGACGTTCTTATTGTTGGCAGAGGTGGTGGCTCACTTGAAGATCTTTGGTCTTTTAATGAAGAAAGTGTAGTTCAAGCTATATTTGACTCCACTATTCCTATCATCAGCGCGGTTGGTCATGAAGTTGATACCACGTTAAGTGATTATGTTGCAGATTTACGTGCAGCAACACCTTCTGCGGCAGCCGAACTGGTTTCAAGCGATAGCAACGAATTATTAGATAAAGTTACCATGCTCAAGCAACGTTTGATCCATTTTATCGCTCAAAAAAGTACCTTGTTAATTCAAAAACATAGCCATTTACAACATAGATTAGCGCAAGTTCATCCTGAACAAAAACTTCTTGTACATCAGCAAAAGTCAGATGAATTAAACTTACGATTAACACAGGTAATGAAACGCGTAATGATACAAGCCCAGCATCAGCCACAACAATTACAACAACGGTTAAATCAATTATCGCCAAGCAAAAAAATAATCGAGAGCCAAATTAACATTACACAGCTTAACCAAAGGTTAACTTATGCAATGCAAAATAATTTACAGCATAAAAGTGAGTCTTTCGTTCATTTAATTGAGCAGTTGCAATTGGTCAGTCCATTAGCCACTATTGCCAGAGGCTATAGCGTTACCAGAAATAAAGATAATAGAGTTGTTCATTCAACAGCACAGATAGCTATTAATGAGGAGATAAATATTCAAGTCAGCGATGGTTCAATAAAAGCTAAGGTAACGAATATCCAAGCCAATACCAAACACACTGATTAATCTTGCGATGTGACAATATTGAACAATAATTGACTCACATTAGCATGGCTTTTTTTATCAAATTTCACCCCAAATGAGACACCATCAAATTGCTGTTTTAAATTACAAATAGCACCTTTTAGTTTTAAATTATTACCACCTTGTTTATCTTCAATAATAATTTCAATAGCCTTTTTTTCAGATAAAACCAATTTTTCACCATTAACAATACTTAGCTGACATCCATTAATGGAAAGGTTTGCGATGGTTGTTTGCCAATAATTTTGATCTATTTTCACTTTAGCGTTGATATGCGTGTTAATACGAATAGCAGATCGTAGGTTTTGTAGGCCAACAGTACGAGGGAAATCTAATACGATAATGCGAGATGGCATTTGAATAGTTTGCTTAATAGAAGTAGCAAAAGCAACCACAGCACCTTCATGCCCCTCAATTAAGCCACGAACAGTAACAGACATACCTTGTTTAATATGTTGGGAGAATGTCCCTAATTTATTAGCTTCTGGAAATTGAATTAAAACATATTTTTTAGGCAGGTAACCAATGAAAATCGTTCTAAATTTACCACGTTGACCTGCAGGTGTAATAATATCAATAGTGACCAAAGAACCAGCATGGAGTAATGCTAAATTTCTTTCAAGGCATACTGTTGTATTAACATTCGTAGGTTTATCCACTATATTCTTAATGACCGTAATTAATTAAATAACAGTAACTAAAGGAGAAGTTAAAAGCAATAGGTATTAATGATGAGATCGAGTTACGAAACACAACATCTATTGATGCTTGTTCGTAACTCAAAACTAAAAGCTCGCTACTTATTTTCTTTATTATAACCTTGTGTTGCTCTGGCTATCTTTTTCTGTTCGGTATAAGTTAATTTCTTTTTACCAGCAAACGGATTAGACGTTTCTCTAAATTCGATACGAATAGGTGTACCCATTATTTTTAATGATTTACGGTAATAATTCATTAAATAACGTTTGTATGAGTTAGGGAGTTTTTTCGCTAAGTTACCGTGTATAACAATAATCGGAGGATTATAACCACCCGCATGAGCATATTTAAGCTTAATACGGCGACCTTGATGCATAGGTGGTTGGTGATCAAACACTGCCATGTCTAATATTTTAGTCACCATTGCAGTAGAAATTCGCTTAGTGGCACTCACAAAAGCTTCTTCAACTGACTCATACAAGTGGCCAACACCTGTGCCATGTAAAGCTGAGATGAAGTGAATTTTAGCAAAATCAATAAAACCTAAACGGCGATCTAACTCTGTTTTGATTCTATCTTTAACATGATCATCAAGTCCATCCCATTTATTCACGGCTAGCACTAACGAGCGCCCTGATTCTAAAATAAAACCTAGCAAGCTTAAATCTTGATCGGTAATACCTTCCCTAGCATCAATAATAAGCAAACAAACATTAGAGTCTTCAATAGCGCGTAATGTTTTAATAACTGAGAATTTTTCTACTACATCCGTAACATTTTTACGACGACGAATACCTGCTGTATCTATTAACGTGTAGCTGCGACCATTATGCTCCATTGGAATATAAACACTATCTCGTGTTGTTCCTGGCGCATCAAAAACAACCACTCGCTCTTCACCTAATATACGGTTAGTAAGTGTTGACTTACCTACGTTTGGTTTACCAATAATGGCTAACTTGATCGTATCGTTTTCATTAGGCGCTTGTTCTATTTGCTTTGCTATCTCTTCTTCAGAAGGCTCATAATCACCATCAAATTCATCATTAGTAACGTCAGCATTTTCGTCATCTTTTTTAGGCTGCCCTAGTTCTTCAATATGCGGCGTTAGCGCCAACGTAAGTAACTGGGTAACACCACGGCCATGAGCGGCAGCAATTTTATGAACGTCCTCACCTAAACTTAATGAATAAAACTCTGCTATAGCAGAATCAGCATCAATACCATCCACTTTATTAGCAACTAAGAAGATTTTTTTATCTTGTTTGCGTAAGTAATCAGCAATACCATAGTCTGCTGACGTTAAGCCATCACGTGCATCAACTAAAAATAACACGGCATCGGCTTCTTCAATAGCCATCAAAGATTGCTCTGCCATTAAAACATCTATGCCTTCTTCATCGCCGTTAATACCACCCGTATCAATAACTATAAAGGGATGTTCTTCAACTTCCGCTTTGCCATATTGACGATCACGGGTTAAACCAGGGTAATCAGCAACCAAGGCATTTCTAGAGCGCGTTAAGCGATTAAATAATGTTGATTTACCAACATTTGGACGGCCAACTAGGGCAACGACTGGAAGCATGAAAACCTCAAAATTTAATAATAAAGCTCATGCTTCCTCTCTAATAAAAAGCTAATAGAAAAGCATGAGTGTAAAAACAAGTAACGGCTCCACATGCTAATGCATTGGAGCCGTATATATTGTAGGTTGACCTGAGCGAAGCGAAGCGAAACTCAACACTCTTTAGGACGCTTAAAGCAGTCTTGTCGTACCTCACGTCATTCGTGACGACCTACATAAAAATTATTTTTCAGATGTTTCAATTGCCTGTAAATCACCATCGCGTGATTGGCTATATAAAACATTATCCGCCACCGTTGGCGTTGAGTGAATACCGCTACCATCAACATGATGTCGGGCAACAATTTCACCTGTATCTTGATTTAACCAATGTAAGTAACCTTCAAAATCACCAACAACAACATAATCATCAATAACAGCAGGTCCCGTAACATTACGATTTTCCAACGTTAGATTACTCCAACGTTCAATGCCATTTACTCTATCTATAGCATAAACATGACCACGTAAATTGGTTAAGAAAATAGTATTACGGTAAATTGCAATTTGACGATATGATGAATATTGGCGTTTCCAAAGAATTCGACCACTTTTTAATTCAATTGCAGCTAAGTTACCGCGAGAAGATACGGCATAAATTTTATCACCAAAAACGACAGGGGCTGAGTCCACATCAATAACGCGTTCAAGTTCTGTAGAGCCAGTAGGTTCACCTATCTCAGTAGACCAGCCTTGTTGACCTTTTTCCAATAAATAGACATTAACACCGCCTTTACCTGTCCCGACTAAAACACCGCCTGAAACAATAATTGGCGGACTAATACCACGAAGCGTTAGTGCTGGAACATCTTGCTCAACTTTCCAAAGCTCTTCACCATTTTCAGCGTTAAAGGCTTTCATAATACCTGATGCAGAGTTAACCACAACAACACCAGAATCTACCGCTGGCGCATTAATAATTTCACCTTTAATGCTCGCTTGCCAAACTAGTTCACCTGTTTGAGCATCTAAAGCATATATTTTACCATTTTCACTGCCAATAAAGATCTTATTAACACCTGCCGTTGGACCACCAGCAAGTAAAGCCGATAATCTGCTATCCCAAAAACTACGTTCACCTTCAACGTCACTTAAATCTGTTTTCCAAAGTTTTTTGCCTGTTTTTTCTTCAAAGGCAATAACATCGCCAGCTCTGCTTACACTATAAACTTTGTTATATGCAACGAGAGGCTTTAAACGAGAAAAGTAGCTTTCACTACCATCACCAACACTTTTTTCCCATAATACGTTAGGTAAAAATTGTTGCTTAATTTCTGTTAGCTCAGCAGGTAAACTGCTGTTGTCATCCTCTTCATCAGTAGATGAACAAGCAAACAAAGTGCTTGAAAGTAAAAGTATGGCCAACATTTTAATCTGCTGACTTAGTATTTTTTTGTTATAAAAAAGCATTAAATAACCTTATTTACTTTTCAACTGGAACAACAGGAATTAAATTAACCGTTGTAGCTAAGTCATCTAACTTCATTTGTAGGTTAGGGCTACTCGCTAAACCATCAGCTGTAATAGCAGTTTGATAAGCATTACGCGCCAACTCTTTTTTACCTTGCAACAAGTAAATGTCACCTTTAATTTCTTCAATTGCCGCCACGAAAGATTCAGGTAATGGTTTAGCTAATGTAGCTAAAGCTTGCTCGTATTGGTTTTGCTGAATTTGTACACGTGCTAAACGTAAACTAGCAATCCCTTTTATTCCTTCAGTAGGTGCACTTTCAAGTGCAGTCGTTAAGTGAGTTTGTACGCTCTGCCAATCTTTTTCATCTGCTGCATTTTTAGCTAAAGCAAGTGCCGTTAAAGATACATAGCTCGTGTTACCATTTTCATTAATGAATTTCTGAGCGTTTTCACCAAATGCTGTTGTGTCTAAGGCACTATTTTCAATCAATGTTTGGTAGCTATTTGATATTGCAATTTCATTATCTAACTTATTGTCTTTATATAAATTAAAACCAATAAAACCAACAAAACCTAATACAACACCTGCAATGATCATATTGCCATTTTCTTGCCAATAACTTTTAATCGCTTCTACTTGTTGTTCTTCTGTTTGATAAACGTCCACTTCTTCACCTTCGACTAAAAGCCTTAAATTAATTCATTTAATAAACTTGGAATTTTCTCAAATGCCACGTTTTGCTGTTCTTGTTGTCCGCGTAAATACTTAACCATAACTTTTTGCTCTGCAATTTCGTTATCACCTAAGATTAACGCGATTTGAGCGCCTGACTTATCAGCACGCTTTAATTGTTTTTTCATATTGCCGCCACCACAGTGACATTGCAAACGAATATTAGGTACTTGATCACGCCAAAACTCTGCAAGTTCATTCGCCTTAATTTGCGCGTCATCTCCTAAAATCACCACGTAAGCATCTACTTGCGAACGTACATTAGTGACTTTATCTAACTCAGTTAACATGAGCACTAAGCGTTCGATACCTAGAGCAAAACCAAATGCAGGTGTTGCTTTACCGCCCAATTGCTCTACTAAACCATCATAACGCCCACCAGCACAAATAGTACCTTGAGCGCCTAAACTCGTTGTAACCCACTCAAATACAGTGCGATTATAATAATCTAAACCACGAACTAAACGCTCATTCAATACATATTTAACACCTGCAGCATCTAACCGAGCACACAAGGTATCAAAATGCTGCTGTGTTTCTTCACCAAAATAATCAGATAACTTGGGTGCGTCTGCTAGTGCTTCTTGTACTTTTGGATTTTTACTGTCTAATACTCTAAGCGGATTAGTATGCATACGGCGTTTAGAGTCTTCATCTAATAGCGCTTCACGCTCGGTTAAATAAACCACTAAAGCATCACGATAGTTACCACGCTCTTCATTGCTACCTAACGAATTCAATTCTAGTGTGACAAATTCATTGATGCCAAGTTCCCGCCATAAACGCGAAGTAAGTAAAATAACTTCAGCATCAATGTCAGGTGTTGCAATGCCAAAGGCTTCTAGGCCAAATTGATGAAATTGACGATACCGACCTTTTTGTGGTCTTTCATGGCGAAACATCGGACCCATATACCAAAGGCGTTGCTCTTGATTATATAGAAGTCCGTGTTGATTACCCGCACGTACACAACTTGCCGTTCCTTCTGGACGTAATGTTAAGCTATCACCATTTCGATCGTCAAAGCTGTACATTTCTTTTTCAACAATATCAGTTACTTCACCGATAGAGCGTTTGAAAAGTGCTGTTGATTCAACAATCGGCATACGTATTTCAGCAAAACCGTAGTTGCTGGCCACGCGGCGCAGAACAGCCTCAACCATTTGCCAAATATTCGTTTCACTTGGTAAACAGTCGTTCATACCTCGAATTGCTTGTATTGCTTTAGCCACTTATTTACATCTCTCTTTTTCTTAAAAATTCATTAATTTCACGCAGCGCGCATTATACCGAATATATGCTCATTCTCAAATGAGAGAATAAAAATGTTTAACAGAACTAGTCGAGCCCTTTAAAGTCAATTTGGTTTTCTTGAGCCATTCGTTCATCCATTGCATGTGCTTTAGCACGAATGCGCTGCTCAAGTTGGTCAACTAAGTCATTATTATCAAAGCGTTCTTTTTGACGAATACCATCGAGGTAATAGCCACTTTTTTTACTACTTCCTGTTAAGCCTAAATCTGAGACCATGGCTTCACCTGGGCCGTTAACAATACAGCCAATAATAGAAACATCCATTGGTGTCATTATATCTTCAATACGTTGCTCTAATGCGTTAACAGTAGCAACAACATCAAACTCTTGACGAGAACAGCTTGGACAAGCAATTAAGTTAATACCACGACTGCGAAGTTTTAATGATTTTAAAATATCAAAACCCACTTTAATTTCTTCTACGGGATCTGCTGCTAGTGAAATACGCAAAGTATCTCCAATCCCTTGTGCTAACAACAAACCTAAACCAACCGATGACTTTACCGAGCCAGATCGCAAACCGCCTGCCTCAGTAATTCCTAAATGAAGAGGGTTATCAATTTGTTTTGCTAGTAATTTATATGATTCAACCGCAAGAAAAACATCTGAAGCCTTAACGCTGACTTTAAATTGATCAAAGTTAAGTCTGTCTAAAATATCAACATGGCGCATGGCCGACTCAAACAATGCCTCTGGCGTTGGTTCGGTATATTTTTCTTGAATATCTTTTTCTAAAGAACCGCCATTCACACCTATGCGTATAGGGATGTTTTTGTCACGGGCGCATTCAACGACACTACGAATTCTATTTTCATTTCCAATATTACCCGGATTAATTCGTAAGCAATCAACACCATATTCAGCTACTTTTAAGGCTATTCGATAATCAAAATGAATATCGGCAACCAATGGCACACTGACTTGTTTTTTGATTTCACGAAAAGCTTCAGCAGCATCCATAGTTGGTACACTAACGCGAACAATATCAGCACCAACCGCTTCTAACGAGTTTATTTGTGCAACAGTGGCAGCTACATCAGTGGTTAATGTATTTGTCATGGATTGTACGGTAATGGGCGCATCACCACCAACAGGAACATTACCAACCATGATCTGGCGAGATTTACGGCGAATGATAGGGGATTCTTTAAACATAATTTTATTACAAACTTCTTTTATAAATAATTTATAAACTTAACGGTAAAGTAAATTTAGCAACATTACCCGCATTAAATTGTGACATATCAATAAGTTGATCATTAAATACAATTGAGGCCAATTCAGGTTTTCCTAACGTTATTTTCAAAGGTGCTTTACCTGTAACTGTCATCACATAACCTGACTTTTTAACACCCCAAGCGATACGCTCACCTGTAGCATCATAAATATTAACCCAGCAGTCTCCTGAAAAAGTAAATACAACCGTGCTTAACGTTATAACTGGCTCTTGATCCGCTTCTTCTACACTTGGTTTGTTAGACTCAATAATATCCAAATGCGGAACCTCTTGCTCTGTGACCAAAGGAATCGAGAGCTTTTGAGTATCACTTTCTACTTGTGTACTATTTAACTCATTATTTTTATTTTCAGGCTGAACATTTTCCTGATTGGGTAATACTATTACTTTTTTCTCATCTTCACTTTTACTTTGATTAACAATATTCTTATTAATAACTTGCGGTTTTTGTGGAATGCTTTCATTAATCAACTGATTTGGCTCTTGCAACCACCACAACACCATCAAACCAAGCAATACGGCAACAATGAAATAACTAATCCACATTAACAGACTATGCTCAGCTTGCTTTTCAGTTAAATTGGAAAAACTTTGCATTTCGCTACGTTGCACTTCAGCGACACCAAGTAAGTCATAAGCACTCAGCACTTCATCTGCATCAATATTCACGAGCTTTGCATAGCTACGTAAATAACCACGATTAAACGTAGCAGGTAACTTTTGATCGAAAATATCTTGTTCAATATTTTCGACTAAGTTTGTTTTGAATTTCAGTCTGTCTGCTACATTCTCTGTACTTAATGATAGCTTCTTTCGAGCATCACTTAACATCAAACCAGGACCAACAACTTCCATATCTTCTGAGAGTTCATCTACTGATTTAGAGTTTTGAGTAGAGATTGTTTTTTTTCCCATTTATTTATTCACCGTTTTGGGGTTTTCTAAAAAGATAATATCTTTGATGTGAAGTTTTTTATTTTTAGATATTTTATTCCACTTCCGCAAAGCTTTAATTTTTATATTATATTTAACCGAGATATTATACAAAGTATCTCCTGGCTCGATGATATGAAAATCAGGAAAGTTTTTAGTTTTATTGTTTGGTGGTTGCTCTTTTACTGTTAACTTCGCCTCTTTTTTTATTTGTTTCAAGTCTTTTTTTCCAACAACTTTTAACTCTACGGCTTTCTCTTCGGCATCTTCAACAATGGCTAGTGGCTTTTTCGCCACATGAAAAATTTCAGTATCACTTAACGGGGCATCTTCTTTGGCTATGCTTATGTTTTGAGCTTGTACTGCTGCCCCAGTATCCGTTTTAGGCTCAACTACTGCTGTAATAGGTAGTGCTTTTTTCGCTACATGAGAAGTTTCAATATCATCTAACGGTGCCTCTTCTTTGAGTACGGCTGTTTTTTCAGCCTGTACTGCTGCTTCAGTATCCGTTTTAGTCTCAACTACTGGTGTAGTAGTCAAGGCGGCACTGATCACACTAACGCTTGCAACTGTTGATGCGGGAGGCATTACTTTAGCAGGAACACTCTCTAGCACTACTGTTGGTTGCTTTGACTGACTCTTTATATTGACCTCAGCTACAACAGGTAAAGCTTTTTTGGGTGAAAGCTTTATAACACGCTTTTTAGACTTTTTAACTTTTGTATTAACTTTTGTTAATTGATACCTTTTAGCTAAATTATCGGGTTCTATTAACTCAAGTTCATTAAGTAAATATTGTTGAGCTTCCCATGACTGTGGGTACATTTTAACGAGCATGGAAGCGTAATTTTTTGCAGTGCGATTTTGCTCAAGCTTAGTATAAACTTTATAAGCAAGTGCTAATGATTGTGGAGTAAAGCGGCGGGTTACTTTTTCAAATCGTTGCTCAAATTGCTTAGCTTGTTTGTATTCACCCATAGCATATTGTAAACGCACCATTTCGAATAAAGTAGAAGCGCTACTTGGATTGTGCGCTATGGCTTTACTTAAATATACTTCAGCTTTAACAAAGTTATCTTTTTTCAAAAAACAAGACGATAAGTTTTCATAACTTTTTGCGACTAAAATATAACTAGGTACTGCTATCGCC
>Ga0209826_1002708_pt1 | contig 11467 bp, 9 predicted proteins | sample GOMGulsemesocosm_5_FD_184637 | JGI IMG/M metagenome (GOLD analysis project Ga0209826, IMG submission 184637) | Methane-oxidizing microbial communities from mesocosms in the Gulf of Mexico - GOM15C Gulf of Mexico (SPAdes) (version 2) | ecosystem: Environmental > Aquatic > Marine > Cold seeps...
TTAAACTTCGAGGATATCCCGTTCCATCCCATTTTTCATGATGTTCATGGGCTACGATGGCTGCAACTTTTAAGATGGCTTTATTGGAACCTTCCAACATCTCATATCCCAATTGTGCATGTGTTTTCATGATTTCAAATTCTTCAACTGTGAGTTTCCCTGGTTTATTTAAAATATTATCAGGAATGGCAACTTTACCTATATCATGCATTGGGCTTGCTTGTTTAAGAATTTCTGCTTTTTCTTTTGGAATATTGAGGTATAAGGCAAAAAGTTTAGAGTATTCAGCAACTCTTTTTACATGCATACCCGTTTCTTTACTTCTGGCTTCTCCAATTGCACCCATTCTAAATACAACTTCTTTTTGAGTATCTTCAATTTCTAAGTTTAAAAGCTCAATTTCTTTTTTCGCTTCTTCAATATGTTTTTTAGCTGTTACATCTTCCGATACAGCAGCATAGGCTAAAAAATTTCCTTTGATGTCATACTCAGGAGTAATAACTGTGCGTAACCAATAAGAAGTTCCATCTTTACTTTTATCTTGAATTTCTCCTGTCCATATTTTTTTTGATTTGATGGTTGACCATAATTTATTATAAAAATGACTTTTTGTATTTTCGTGTTTGATAATGCTATGCTGATTACCCAATAACTCACTTTTATCATATCCTGAAATTCTACAAAATGCTTGACTCACATATATAATGTTTCCATCAATATCTGTTTTTGAAGCAATAACACTTTCATCAAAAGTAGATATAAGTCCATTCATTTCGTGATTTAGTTTTTCAACTTCTTTTTTGTGTGTAATATCTTCAAAGATGGTCATGAAATGTAAAAAGTTATTTTTGTTGTCAAATTCTGGAAATCGGTTTCCATAAACCCATAAAGTCTCTTTATTCTTAGACCTATATTGTAGTTCACCTATCCATGCTGTATGTTGAGTATATGATTCAACAAGTTCTTTTCTCGTTTGTTCATCTAAATCTGGATGTCTTACCATCTCCATTTTATTTCCAAGTAACTCTTCTTTTGAATATCCAGTAACATTACAAAATGCCTCACTGACATAAGTAATAGTATCATTATCATCAACTTTACTAGCCATGACACTTTTATCAAAAGATTGAACTGATTTATTCAAATCATGGTTTAACTCTGTGATTTTATCTTGGTTTCTTGCAAGAGATTTTATATTTTCATAAGATCTAATGGCTGTAATAATGGCAGTAAATAATTTTTGTGAAGTTAATTCTGTTTTTTCATTGTAGTCATTAATTGCATAGTTTTTAACGATCTCTAACTCGGGAGCTTTTCCTGCATGTCCAGTTCTTAAAATGATTTGGGTGAGGTTGTTGTTTAATTCTTCTCTTAGTCTTTTTACAACTACTAGTCCTGCATCATCAGTTTCCATAACTACATCTAGTAAAACAAGCACAATATCATCTTCATTGGCAAGTATGTCTAATGTTTCTTTTCCACTGTAAGCACTGAGTATTTCTAAAGATTTATCTTGATACGTAAAGTCTGATAAAACTGTTTTTGTTAAAGCATGGACAGCTTCTTCATCGTCTGCCACCAGCATTTTCCAGCTACCAAGTAAAGTTTTGGTTTCTTTCTTTTTTTCTTTAAAAAAATCCACATGAGACCTTTATTTTAACTTCCTATCATTAAGATTATAATAGAAATAGTGACACTTCTTTCTTTAGTGTAACAATTAATAAATCTGCTTAAATTTATTTGATGGATTTATGCGTTTCTTATCTGTTTAACATATAATACTACTATAAAAATTAAGGGTACATAATGAACAAAGAAGATGTGAAAAAAGAATTCGCAAAAACAATTTTATATGCAAAAATGGCAGCTGCTTTATTTTTTGTTCTGTTAGCTCCAAGTATCGTAATGACGGTAAAAGATATTCCTGAGTTATATGGATTTAGCAAAGATATGTGGTTTTATGCTTCTGTTGTTGGGTTCTTGGTTTATGGTGGTTTTACTTTTATGTTTTGGAAGTGTCCCAAATGTAAATCTTTCCCAGGTCGTGGCTGGTTTAGAAAAAACTGCGAAAGCTGTGGAGTTGAGCTAACATAATTGTTATTAGAAGAAATACTAAAGACTATTTCTTCTAATCGTAACTTGATGCAAAAATATGATACACCTACCTATAAATGAAATTCTTCCCAAACTTAAAGAAACACTTACTCTTGAATCAAAACTTATTTTACAAGCACCACCAGGTGCAGGAAAAAGTACCCGTGTACCAATATCACTATTAAAAGAGTCTTGGCTTGGGTCTAAGAAGATTATAATGTTGGAACCCAGACGGGTAGCTGCTCGTATGGTTGCACTTCAAATGGCAAAACTTCTAGGGGAAGAAGTGGGCCAAAGTGTTGGATATCAAATAAAAATGGATTCTTGTCAAAGTGCACAAACCAAAATACTCGTAGTTACTGAAGCTATCTTAGTACGAAAACTTCAAAGTGACCAATCTTTAGAAGATGTTGCTATGATTATCTTTGATGAGTTTCATGAACGAAGTATTCATACTGATTTGTCTCTTGCTTTGTCTTTACAAGTACAAGAGTTATTAAGAGAAGATTTAAAAATACTTATCATGTCTGCAACGCTAAACTCAAAGGCAATATCAAATTTAATTGATGATGCTCCTATTTTAACTTCACAAGGAAAAGTTTACGAGGTTGAAAATATCTATCTGGAAAGAAATATTAAACAGCCTGATGTTAAAAGTATAAATACTATTTTATTCAATTGTATTTTAAATGCTATAACAAATGACGTTGGAGATATCTTAGTTTTTCTGGCAGGCGCTAAAGAGATTAGAAATATAGAAAAACTACTATGTGAAAAAATAAAAGATTCAGAGATTTTAATTCTTCCTTTATACTCTGCTTTATCAAAGGAAGAACAAAATAGAGCAATTTTCAAACAAAATAAAAGAAAAATAATACTCTCGACAAATATTGCACAGACCTCTTTAACCATAGAAGGTGTAAGAATAGTTATTGATACTGGATTGGAAAAAGCCTCTCGATATAATTATGCCAATGCGATGGATCATTTAGAGTTGAGTTTTATTTCTAAAGATTCTTCAATTCAAAGAGCTGGTCGAGCAGGTCGATTGTCCAGTGGTAAGTGTTATCGACTTTGGCATCAAAATAAGATTTTACAAGAATCAGATAAACCTGAGATTTTAAGAGCAGATTTGTCTTCACTACTTTTGGATTTGGCATTATGGGGAGTACAAGAATTTGAAGAGTTGAAATGGCTTGATATCCCAAATCTCCCCATCATACAAAATACCAAAGAGGTATTAAAAGAACTGTTTATGTTAGACGAAACGTATGAAATTACGCAGTTTGGGAAAGATGCTTTGTCTTTAGGCCTTCATCCTAGATTCTCATATATGATTTTAAAAGCAAATGATTTGGAATATGCTTATGAGGCTTGTTTATTAGCAGCAATTTTAAGTGAAAAAGATATTTACAAGAATATTTTTAGAAACAGCGATATTTTAACTCGTTTTACTCATTTGTTTGAAAAAGACTTTCATGATACTTATATTCATAAACATAGAGCAAGAGAAATTTTAAAACAAGCAGACTTTTTTTATAATAAATTGAAAAAAATCAAAAAAGTAAAGAAAAAAAATACAAAACTAAATAAAGAGTTTGTGAGTATTTTACTTTTGTTTGCCTATCCTGATCGTTTGGCAAAACTTAGAGTTAAAAATGACAACAAATATAAACTCAGTAATGGGAAAGGTTCCATAATACACCAAGAAGACAGCTTGTTTAATTCAGAGTTTTTAGTGGTGTCAAATTTAAACTCCCATGATAAAAACTCATATATTAATCTTGCTATTGATATTTCCCTGAGTCAAATAGAGGAATACTTTTCTTCTTTTATAAAAGAAGAAAAATCCATTACTTATAACAAAGAAAATAAAAAATTTGATCTTAGAGTAAAAAAACATTTTTTGAAACTTGAATTATATTCCAAACCAGAAACCATATCAAATAATCAAGACATGAAACCATTACTTTTAGATTTGATTAGACATGAAGGGCTTGAATTATTGAACTGGAGTGAAAAAGCTTTGAGTTTAAGAAATAGAGTCAATTTTCTCTGTTTAAAAAATGATATTGATTTGAAGTTAAGTTTTCATATGAATAGTTTTACAGAAGAATCTCTCATAAATAATTTACCATTTTGGTTAGAACCTTATTTAGATAATATTAGAACCATCAAAGCCTTAGAGTCTTTAGATATTTATTCTATTCTTTTAGGACTCATCCCATGGGAAGAGCAGCAAAACTTAGATACCTTAGTTCCAACTCATATAAAAGTTCCCAGTGGATCAAGAATAAAAATTGATTATTCCAATATAGAAGTACCAATACTTGCAGTTCGATTACAAGAAATGTTCGGACTTCATGAAACACCAAAAATTGTTAATGGAAAAGTTCTTCTTCAAGTACATCTATTAAGTCCAGCCTCTAGGCCCATACAAATCACTTATGATTTAAAAAGCTTTTGGGAAAACTCTTACCAAGAGGTACGAAAAGAATTAAGGGGAAAATATAAAAGGCATTATTGGCCCGAAAATCCCTTTGAAGCAATTGCAACCAATAAAACCAAAAAACGTATGGATTATCAAAATAAACTTAAGTAGTGTATGTCAATCATAACTTTTTGCTGAAGTAAGTATTATTGGACGAAGATTTCAGGTCTTCATCAAAATGATGGTGAAGGTGTCTATGATAAAATAGTTAATCAAACTGTTGTTCGAAAAAGACTTGCAAATTTAAATGTTTATCCGCCATCTCGAGCAGAGAAGTTATTTGAAACTTGCAAAATTTTTTGTTTAACTCCTTCAAATAAAAATCCAGTATTTATAACTTTTCTTCCAATACTGTTTTTTTAAAGCGATATAATTTGAGATAAAGATCAATAAGAGTAAAAAAGCAACTAGAATTAATATTTTTTGAATAGACATAATTCATCTTTAATAGCTTATCTTATTGCAATAAAATATTATGGCAAAAAGTAGCATAGTGAATAGTGTTGTAAAATCAAGAACCTAGGATATAATAACTACAATTGCTTATTAAAGGACAATAGATGAGTATTGAAATATGGTTTTCATTTGTTTTGGCTTCATTGGTATTATGTGTAACACCTGGACCTACAGTTTTTTTTGTAATAGGACACTCTTTGAAACATGGTAAAGCTTCCGTTATTCCAATGGTATTTGGTGCGTTAACAGGAGATATTGTATTGATGGGATTATCTTTTATAGGTCTTAGTGCCATATTAGCTACTTCAATTTATATGTTTACCTTAGTGAAATTTGCTGGCGCGTTCTACTTAATATATTTGGGTATAAAAGCGTGGAGAAGTAATGCAGTTATTGAAGAAGATAAAGATATTCAAATCATACCTCTTAGAAAAAGAAAAGTTTATGCAGATGCTTTACTTGTAACTGCGTTAAATCCAAAGGGTATTATATTTTTTACTGCTTTTTTTCCACTTTTTTTAGATGTTAATGCGGCTCTTATACCTCAAATGTCAATCTTAGCACTTACTTTTATGGGAGTTGCACTTGGCACTAATTCTTGTTACTCTATATTTTCCAGTTATTTAAGTGAAAAAGTAAAAAGTAAAAAAGCTCAAAAAATGTTTAATAAAACCAGTGGTGGATTATTAATAGGAGCTGGATTAATAACAGCATCTATTCAAAAGTAAACTATAAAGAGTATTTACTCTTTATATACACTTCTTATATCTAGGGCTACAACTCTATTCCAGATTCTTGCAATTTTATACAAGACAAATAAAATCATATAAACTAAAATGTCATAAAAAAGGATTATCTTATGACATATGCTTTTATATTGTCTTGGTTTGCAGTAATGTTCCCTCTTGTTTCTAGTCCGGGACCTGCAAACATAGTGTTTGCAGCTTCGGGTGCAAGTTTTGGTGTGAAAAAATCTATCCCTTTAATGTTGGGTGTGGAATTTGTATTTTTTGTGAAGTCAGTAGTTATTGGGTTTGGCTTAGGAACTCTATTGGAGAGTAACCCCAGTGTACTAAATGTACTTCAATTACTTGGAGCTTCTTATTTGTTTTATTTGGCTTATAGCTTTTTAAAACCAGTTCTGCGAAATGAAATGAAAAAAGTAAAAAAACTTGGATTTACAGATGGAATTATGATTCAGTTTTTTAATGTTAAAGGCTGGATGTTACTTATCTTGATGTTCTCATTGTTCTCAACTGCTTTACCATCACTGGGAAAAGAAACAACGGTTATTTTATTGGTTTTAATGCTTACAGTTTTAAATCTATGTACTCACCTGGTATGGATTTCTTCAAGTTCATATATAGCAAAAGCCTTTGGAAATAAAACAAACAAAAAATTACAAGGGATACTCTTTAGTTTGAGTCTCTTTTGTGTTGGTTTATGGTTTATCTGGGATAGTGCACTGTTTAAATAAACATATCGTAAGTAAGTCTTCTAGTAATCACAGCTTATTATGTATAAACATTAAATATAATGGATAACTAGAGGGATAGAATACATATGATAGATAAACAAATAAACTGTAGTACAACTAGTAGAAAGAACATATACTTATTTACTGATGGAAGTGTCAACCCACAAAAGAAGATTGGATATGGAGCTTACTTTACCCTATATGAAGAAGAACTATCTTTAAATACTATAGTGCCAAAAATAAACACTAAAAAGTTTTTAGATACTTCATCTACTAAGTTAGAGTTAGAGGCTCTTCTTTGGGCACTGCAAGATGAAGTACTTCAAAACTATCATATAGTGATATATACTGATTGTCAAAATATACTTGGACTTGAGAGTAGACGTATAAAGTTTGAAGAAAATGCTTACTACACAAGCAAAAATAAACTCATAAAGAACCATGAACTCTATAAGGAGTTTTATAAAGTTGTAGATGAACTATCTTGTGAGTTTATTAAAGTAAAAGGACACAAGGTACAAGATCAAAAAGATAACATAGATAAACTCTTTACTTTAGTAGACAAAGCTTCAAGAAATGCTCTTAGAGAAGACCTGAGTAAGCTAGCTAATTAGAATAAAAACAAAAGAAGATATAATAAACTCTATAATAGAATCAAAACAAATATAGAGAAAACATGACAAAAGAAACTATACAGACTATCCTCGAAACTTTACAATCCTCCATGCAAAATCTTGCCCTTGAAAAGAAAAAACTTTGGTGGGAAAAATACATGCGTAATGTAATTTCTTTTAGAGGAGTAGGTATTCCCCAGATTAGAGATTTACAAAAGACTTGGTATAAAGAATACTTAGAAGATTTACCTTATGAAGAACAAATAGAAATAGCTATAGAGTTTTTAAGATGTGAATTAGCAGAAGACAAACTTGCAGGTATTCTTTTATTTCAAAACTATTTGTATGATAAAATGCCATTAGAGTATATGCTAAAACAATATAAAAAAATCTTTGATGAAAAACTCATCTATGATTGGAATATTTGTGATTGGTTTTGTGTGAGAGTATTAAATAATACCATTAAACATTATGGTAGTGATGCTGCACTTCAAATATCGTCTTGGAGACACGAAGAGTACTTATGGAATGCAAGAGCATCTGTTGTGGCTTTTATTGGCTTAACAAGCTCTCAGGAGTATTATAAAGATATAAAAGATAATTGTTTGACGCTGATACAAAGAGAAGAACGCTTTGCAAAAACATCTGTTGGCTGGATACTCCATGATATTTATAAAGTAGATGAAAAATTTGTTTTTGATTTTGTAGATGAAAACTTATCTTACTTTTCACTTGAGAGTTTAAAAAATGCCATTAAATATTGTGATGATGAGGTTAAGAAGAATTATTTGAAAAAGTTTAAGGAAATTATATGAGAAAAATATATCCATTTTTTAGTCAAAATCCACTTGATAGGTTAGACCAAATAAGAAAAGATGAACATAAAGTAGAAGAACTCAAAAACTTAGACTCAAGTGTTTTTTTACTTTTTAACAACGACCATATTATTGTAGATGCAAATAAACAGATTTGTATGTTTTCAAAAAAACAGCTAGAAACATATACTATTATAAATGATGAGGTCATTTTATTGGGTGCACATGAAGACATTAATTATTTTTCAATTAATGTGGGCAAAAAAATTCACAAAAAATTAAGTTCCATCTCTTTACGAGACTTTGTAAAACTTGATTATTTAGATGAAAGTATGTTTGGGGTATTAGCTCAAGCTAATGCAGTACTAAATTGGCATGTATCTCATAAACATTGCTCTTTTTGTGGTGAAATAACAAATATCATGCATGCAGGGTGGAGAAGGGACTGTCCAAGTTGTAAACGTGAACATTTTCCACGAACAGATAGTGTTGTGATTATGTTAGTTACTTATGGCGAGTATTGTTTAGTAGGACGGGGAGTTAATTTCAAAGAAGGACGTTATTCTTGTCTTGCGGGATATGTTGAATCAGGTGAAAGCTTAGAAGATGCCGCTCGTCGTGAGCTTTTTGAGGAATCAGGTGTGATTGGACTTGAAGTAAACTATATGTTATCTCAGCCTTGGCCATTTCCCTCAACTTTGATGGTAGGTATGCATGTACATGCGAAAAGTCAAGAGCTTAAACTAGATTCTCATGAGATAGCGGACGCCAAATGGGTACATAAAAATGATATCAAGGCAGTCTTAGCTGGGAAAGAAGGTTATGATTTTACCCTAACAGATAAAATTGCTATTGGTAGAAATTTACTTGAATTATGGGTTGAAGAGTAACTTAAACTTAAATGTTTGAATAAGGTTACATTTATTTATATGTAATTTGAAAGAAAAGTATATATTTCAATGAATATGATGTAGTATTTTTAATATCAATAGTTTTTGATAAAGGTACAAATAATCTCTAAGGGGTTTGTATGCCATTGATTAGATATATACTTCTTTTTATCATATTCCTTAATATTTCTGCGTATTCTAAACCCCTTAAAATTATTATTGCTTATCAAAATACAGATAATTATCCTTTTCAAACGCAAAATTCTCAAGAAACCAATTGGCGAAAACCTGGCGTTTTATTAGAAATGTTTAAAATAGTTGAACGAAAATTAAAAATCAAAATAGAATTTAAAAGATTTCCTTGGAAGCGCGCTTTATTTGAAATGAAACATGGAAAGATTCAAGGAGTATTTTCAGCAAGTTACAAATCTAAGCGATTGGAATTTGGTCGTTACCCAAGAGATGGTGATAAAATTGATGTAAATAGACGAACCCATTACAACTCCTATTCCCTATATAAAAGGTCAAGTTCAAATATTAGTTGGAATGGTAAAACCTTGAAAAATATAACAAGAAGTATATGCGCGGAACGCGCATACTCCATAGTTGATGATTTAAAAAAGATGGGTTTTGATGTTTATGAAGTAAGTTATACGAGCAAATGTATAGAATTATTATATAATAAGAGAGTGGATGCATTTGCAGCATTAGAACTTGCAGGAGACTCTTTACTAATACAAAATAAGTATCAAAATATTGTGAAAATTATACCTGCACTTAAAACCAAAGCATATTATTTAATGTTCTCTCATCAGTTTGTCGAAAAATATCCTAAGTTATCTGAACAGATATGGGATACTATTCAAGTAGTGCGAGATTCAAAGGAAATGAAAAGTGTTTATAAAAAATATTTCAAATAAAGTTATAGATATTATGAATTGTATAAGCTTACAAAGGAAATAAAAATGCAAGTACTTGTTTTTTTTAAATTTGTTTTACTTAGTTTTATTTTTTATATGACACCACTATTTGCAAATCCAAAACAGATACATTTCGCTTATCAAAACACCAATAACTATCCTTTCCAAACAGGAGAAGGTGAGACTATAGACTGGGAAAAACCTGGAATTCTAATAGAAATGTTTAGTATCCTTGAAAAAAAACTTAACATACAAATTATCTATAGTAGATTTCCCTGGAAACGATCTTTATTTGAATTAAAAAGTGGCAAGGTTGATGGACTCTTTGAAGCAAGTTTTAAAGAAAAACGCTTAAAATATGGGCAGTATCCTCAACAAGATGGGGAAATTGATAATAACAGACGAACTAATTATAATTCATACTATTTATATACTAACCATAACACAAATGTTTTTTGGGATGGTGAAAATATAAAAAATACGCCAAAAGGAATTTGTGCAGAGAGAGAATATTCAATTGTAGATGATTTGAGAAAAAAAGGATACATAGTTCATGAAGTAAATGCTACTGCTAAATGTATGGAGTTATTAAGTAATGGGAGAGTGGATGCCGTTGCTGCATTAGAATTAGCGGGTAGTTCTATTTTGAGAAAAAACTATAAACAATTTAAAAACGTAAAAATGTTACAACCTGCTTTGAAAACAAAAGTATATCATCTTATGTTATCTCATCAGTTTGTAAAAAAATATCCAAAACTTTCAGAGAAAATTTGGGACATCGTAAAAGAAATTAGAGAATCAAAAGAAATGAAAGTGATATATAGTAAATATTAGTTTTACAAGAGAATAATTAATTGTCTTTAAACTCATCTCTTATTTTCATAAAATCACTTAAGTTTTCAAAAAATACTTCGATTATTTCTGGGTCAAAATGTTTACCACTTTGATCTTTAAAGAAACTAAATATTTTTTCATCACTCCAGGCTTTTTTATAAATTCTATTACTGCCTAGTGCATCAAATACATCAGCCACAGCAGTAATTCTTCCATAGACGTGTATGTTTTTACCTTTTAAGCCATTTGGATAACCTTTTCCATCCCATCTTTCATGATGTTCATGGGATACAATGGCTGCAACTTTTAAAATGGCTCTGTTTGAACTCTCTAACATCTCATATCCAAGTTGGGCATGTGTTTTCATGATTTCAAATTCTTCTGGAGTTAACTTGCCAGGTTTATTTAAAATACTATCGAATATAGCTACTTTTCCAATATCATGCATAGGACTTGCTTGTTTTAAAATTTCAGCTTTAAATTCTGGGATACCAAGAAGTAGGGCAAAAAGTTTTGAATATTCTGCAACTCTTCTTACATGTTGTCCAGTCTCTTTACTTCTGGCTTCTCCAATAGCACCCATTTTAAAAATAACTTCTTTTTGGGTTTCTATGATTTCTTTGTTTAAATTTTCGATTTCAATTTTATTTTCTTCCAGAGTTCTTAAGTGTTGATAAGATCTAATTGCTGTAATAATTGAAGTATGAAGTTTTTGAGAGGTTAATTCAGATTTTTCTTTATAATCATTAATCGCATAATTGGTTACTACCTCAAGTTCCGGTGCTTTTCCAGCTTGTCCAGTCCTTAGTATTATTTGAATATTGTGGTTGTTTAACTCTTCGCGTATTTTTTTAACAACCATCAATCCTGCATTAT
>Ga0209826_1002712_pt1 | contig 11462 bp, 9 predicted proteins | sample GOMGulsemesocosm_5_FD_184637 | JGI IMG/M metagenome (GOLD analysis project Ga0209826, IMG submission 184637) | Methane-oxidizing microbial communities from mesocosms in the Gulf of Mexico - GOM15C Gulf of Mexico (SPAdes) (version 2) | ecosystem: Environmental > Aquatic > Marine > Cold seeps...
CTACATTACAGAGCGCTGTGGTTTTAGTGAAGTAGCCTCATTCACTCGCGCTTTTATACGCTGGCAAGGCTGTACCCCCTCTAAATACCAGTCAAAAATAAAAAGTAAATAATGATTATGATTGTATTTACAATCTAACTTGAGAGATAAAAACTTAAAATCAACTTGGTTCAACTTATGCAAGAGCCCTCTGTAAATATTAACCACAGCTTGAGGTTATTTATTGTTTTTCTGACGGTAACTTTGTGGGTTCATCCCTGACCATTTATTAAAACTATGAATAAAAGATGAAGCATCATAGAGGTTAAGTTTATATGCTATTTCTTCTACTGTTAACTTGGAAGTAGTCAGGTAATGAGCCGCTAGCTTATAGCGGTGTTCATCTTTTAGCTGCTGAAAGTTTGTACCTTCAAAAGTTAACCTTCTATGTAGTGTGCGTGTTGAAATATTAAGTGTTTTGGCTATTTCCTCTTTACTTGGCAGCCCGGTAATTGACAGCGTCATAAACAGATGTTGCACCTTGCCAGCATAAGTGACACTGTCTGCTAAATGTAGTTTGATAAGTTCTACTGGATTTTTAAAATAATGCGAAATTAGATCATATTTGGCATTGATTGATGTTTGCAAATGCTGTTCATCAAACTCAAATCCCAAAAAATCAGAATTAAAAACAATTTCATTATTATAAAGTAATTTATACTCTTCGCCATAGGAAGGCTTAGCGTGGGGAACAAACATTTTGTAAATATGAATGCGTTTATTAATGAGCATACAGATCAAGCGATAAAATACCATGATAAAAATTTCAGCCATAATGACTTGCTTTATCTCTGGATTAAAGTCGATATAAATACACAATATTGCCTTTCCACCCTTTCGCTTTAATTGTAGCTTTAATGGGCCGAGCGTCAGGTTATAAAATTCTTCAATAGTTTTTAATGCACTGATTAGGTTTTTCGCATTACAGCCCAATTTGCATGTAAATAACGTTGAACCTCGAGCCAATGGGGATATTGCGGTATCTAACAACTCATCATTAGTGTGCTCATATAATAAAGAAAAAACATCTATTATTAGCTGTAAAGGCAGCCTTGAGTGTTGTTTTTGATTTATTCCCATCAAAGCTAAATGATTAAGGGGCTGTTGAATAGAAACACCAAGATAGTCTGCTATTTTTTCAAACTCGGTAAATGCCTGAAAGGGCATCGTTAACTCTTTATCCATAAACCCCTCAGAATCATCAATTAATTAAAAGCTAAGGTTATACCCTTTAAAGACCTAAACCACCAAGCTGTTCATTTGAGCCAAACAACGCAAATCATTGGCACATTTAAACACAACAAGACTCCGACTGCGATGTTATTTTGTATGTAAAATTAAATCGAGAGTCAACTAGAATGTCAAATATATATATAGTCGGTGTTGGAATGACGCCATTTGGTCGTCATATTCAGCGTAGTATTGAGCACATGTGTGATGAAGCATTAGAATTAGCATTACAAGATGCTGGTTGTGAAAAATCAGATATTGGCACCGCATTTTATACCGGTACAACTCAAGGGTATTTGCAAGGCCAAGGGCTTATTCCGGGACAAGTTTATTTAAGCAAGATAGGCATTCAAGGAATTCCTGTCTTTAACATTGAGAATGGTTGTGCTGCGGGAAGTTCAGGTTTTCACCTTGCGGTACAAATGCTCAAGTCAGGTAGTACTGATGTTGCCTTAGCGATTGGCGCTGAAAAAATGAACGTTCCTGATAAATCAAAAATGTTCTCGGTATTCGATGGAGGTTGGGATGTAACGGATCCAGCGGCAAATTTAGCAACGCTATCCGCGCCAGCAAAAGGCTTTAATGTGCCAGAAGGACATGAGTCTGAACGCCCTTACAGTGTCTTTATGTCTGTTTATGCTGCATTTTGTCGGGCACATATGCAAAAATACGGTACCACTCAACGTCAAATTGCAGCGGTATCAGCAAAGAATCATACGCACTCAGTACATAACCCTCTCTCTCAGTTCCAGAAAGCTTACACTATTGATGAAATATTAAATGCACCGCCAATTACCTACCCGCTTACTTTACCTATGTGTGCGCCAATTTCAGACGGTGCTGCAGCAGTAATTATATGTAACGAAGAGGGTTTAAAACGTATCGGCGCAAACAAATCTCGTGCTATAAAAGTATCAGCAAGTGTTGTACGTAGCACAACTAATCGTCCTTATTCAAAACCAGAGTTACATTGTGCTCACTTATGTGCGTTAGCCGCATACGAACAAGCAGGTCTTGGCCCTGCTGATATGGATGTATCAGAAGTGCACGATGCAACCGCAATGGGAGAAATATTACACGCTGAAAATTTAGGTTTAGCGGGTTTTGGTGAGGGTGGCCCTGCGGCTGAGCGAGGAGATTTCTCCATCGGGGGTAGAATTCCTATAAACACATCAGGTGGTCTTGAATCTAAAGGTCACCCTATTGGTGCTACAGGTTTAGGGCAAATTCACGAGTTAGTCACTCAACTACGTGGGGAAGCTGGTGCGCGCCAAGTTGAAGGTGCTCGACATGCCGTGCATGAAAACAGCGGTGGATTAATAGGTATCGAAGAAGCTGCCGTAGTCGTAAATATCTTTTCAAAGTAATAATTTATATCTTACCAAGTAAACTATAAAAGTTAAGGATAAAGCAATGAGCTTTCAAATGACCGAAGAGCAAAGAATGGCCACCGATGGTCTACGTAAATTTTTAGATAAAAAAATCGAACCAGAATTCATTGCTCATGGAGAAGGCCGAATTTCTAAAGAACAAATGCTTAAGTGGACTAAAGAGCTTGCTAGCTTTGGTTTGGTTAATACGCCAATACCAGAAAAGTTTGGCGGTATGGGCATGGATTGGGTAACTCATTTACGTTTATGGGAAGAAGTTGGTGTTACCTCGATGGATATTGCTATTCCACTTCTTATCAATGTAGCTGGGGCTGACTTATTAGTACATAACGCGCCAAAACACATTCAAGATAAATACCTACCCGGTATACTTAATGGCAAAATGTTCATCGCTTTAGGCATATCAGAGCCCGATGTTGGCTCTGATGTTGCGGCGGTTAAAACCCAAGCAATACGTGATGGCGACGACTGGGTGATTAATGGCGAAAAAACCTGGATCTCTAATGGCGAATATATGGATATATTTGTTTGTACTTGTAAAACAGGTGAAGGCAAGTTAACCCATATTGCTATTGATGGAAATCATCCTGGCTTAGACGTTCGCCACATTCCAAAAATGGCATTAAACGGCCAATCCACTAGCCAAATATTCTTAACTGACGTACGCGTACCGATAGCCGATACCGTTGGAGAAATTGGTAAAGCGTTAATGAACACGTTAATCACCTTTGAGCGAGCGCGTTGTCATATGGCTGCTTGGGGCTATTCTTTAGGTCGTCGAGCTTTAGAAGAGTCAATTAAATACTCACAAGAGCGAATTCAACATGGAAAACCAATTGCAGGGCACCAATTAATTGCCGAGAAAATTGCCATCATGGCGACTGAAGTAGATGCAGCTAGGTTGCTGACTTTACGTGCCGCTGACATGATAGACAAAGGTATTCGTTGTGATAAAGAAGCATCTATGGCGAAATGGTATGGTACAGAAATCGGGTTAAAAGCTGCCCGTCAAGCAGTACAAATACATGGTGGCAATGGCGTGACGACTGAATTCATCGTTGAACGTTTAGCTCGAGAAGCCATGATTGGCCCAATACCTGATGGCACAACAGAAATTCAAAAGTTAATAATTAGTCGAGCCCTAACCGGCGTACAATCCTTTCGTTAGTATATACCTATAATAATTCAAACTACGAGTTTTGAATAATCACAGATATAGAGCAGAGAATATAAAATGAATTTACAAGATAAAATTGTAGTGATCACTGGTGGCGCATCGGGTTTAGGTCGTGCAACAGCAGAATACCTAGTGAAACAAAAGGGCGCAAAAGTCGCCTTACTCGACTTAAATACCACGGCAGGTGCTGAAACGGTTGCTGCCATTGGTGAAGATAATGCGATTTTTTGTCAAACTGACGTAACCAGTGAGGAAAGTATCGATACATCGATTGCCGTAATCATGGCTAAATTCGGTGCTATCCACGTTGATATCAATGCAGCTGGCATTCCTCTACCTTGTAAAATTTTGGATAAAGAAGGCAAGGCAACGAGCCTTGGAAAATATGCAACCGTCCTTAACGTCAATCTAAACGGTGTGTTTAATGTCATGGCAAAATGTGCTGAACAAATGGCAAAAAACAAACCAGATGAAAATGGTGAACGTGGGGTGGTAATAAATATTTCTTCTGCTGCTGCATTCGAAGGGCAAATAGGTCAATCGGCTTATTCAAGCTCTAAAGGCGGGGTCAATAGTATGAACATGCCTGCTGCACGTGAATTAGCTAAATATGGTATTCGTGTTAATTCCATAGCGCCGGGATTATTTGGAACACCTATGGTGAGATCTTTAGACAAAAAAGTGCAAGAAACCCTCATTAATATGTGTGAAGCCCCCAAACGTATGGGTGAAATGGATGAGTTTGCACACACCTGTGTTTACCTTGTTGAAAATTCTTATGTAAATGGTCGTTGCTTACGTCTTGACGCTGCAACAGTTATGCAAGCACGCTAAAGGAAAATAAAATGTCAGAATTATTAATAGAAAAAAGAGGTTCGACCGGTTGGTTAACACTTAATCGACCTAAAGCATATAACGCATTAACCCATGAGATGCTAGATGCCTTAGAGATTGCTATAGCCGACTTTGAACAAGATGATAATATTCGAGTGATTGTAATAGCTGCAATCGAATCCCCAGGTTTTTGTGCTGGTCTTGATCTAAAGCAAGTACTTAAAAAAGCAGAGCAAGGTAAAAATGATTTTTTAATGCAATGTCGAATCAGTTTTGCGGCAGTGCGTAACTGTTCTAAGCCGGTGATCGCGGCAATAAACGGTATGACATTGGCAGGTGGCTTAGAGCTATCAATGTGTTGTGATCTAATTATAGCATCAAACCAAGCAACATTTGGTGACTCTCATTCTAACTTTGGTGTATTTCCAGGTGGTGGTGGCGCCTCCATATTACCTAAACTGGTACCATTTAATGTAGCTAAATACTTATTATTTACCGGAAAGTCCTTACCTGCAATAGAAATGAAACAGTACGGTTTCGTTAATGAGGTGGTAGCCCCTGAACAGCTACATATTCGCGTTCAGGAGCTTTGCGATGAACTTGCAGAAAAAAGTCCTTTAGTGTTACGTCGTATGAAAAAAATCGCCAACCAATCCCAAGATCAAAGTTGTCAATCAGCACTTGATTCTGAGCTGTTAGAGTTGCGTGAACATTTTCTTTCAGCTGATATTCAAGAAGGTCTAGCCGCATTTTCTGAAAAACGAAAGCCCATTTTTACTGGCAAATAATATTTAGGGATAAAAATCTCGGCCGCAAGCGACCGAGATTTTCGCTACGCGCTATTTAAATGTATATTGTTTAAATTTTTCTCTTAATTTTAATTTATGCATCTTTCCTGTTGCTGTCATCGGAATATCTTCAACATATTCAACAGCGTTAGGCATCCACCACTTAGCAATTTTATCAGTTAAGAAAGCCACTACATCATCGTGCGATAATGATTTACCACTGTGATTTTCTATAATTAATAAAGGTCGCTCATCCCATTTTGGATGCTCTATACCTATGACAGCTGCTATAGATACATCAGGATGTGACATCATAGTATTTTCAATATCAACTGAAGAAATCCACTCGCCCCCTGATTTAATAACATCTTTACTTCTATCAGTTATTTTCATATAGCCATATTGATCAATAGTTGAAATATCACCAGTATCAAACCAACCATCGACATTTTTCACATCCGGTCTATTGAAGTATTGATCAACCACCCAAGGACCTCTCACTAAAAGGTTCCCTGACTCTTTACCATCCCACGCCACTTCTTGACCATCATCATTGATCAATTTTAGCTCAACACCATAAACAGGTATGCCTTGTTTTAATTTTTGCTCAAACAACGCTTCTTCACCTAAGTCTTGTACTTCTTTTGTATGTATATGATTAAGTGTTCCCAGTGGGCTCATTTCTGTCATACCCCAAATATGCAGGATTGTCATACCTTGTTCATTTTGAAAATAACGATACAAGTGAGCGGGCATTGCAGTACCACCAACAACTAACCTTTTAAGACTAGTTAATGAAATGTTGTTTTTTTGAATATATTGAGCTAATAAATTCCAAACCGTTGGTACACCAACTGATAATGTAACACCTTCATTTTGCATAAGGCGACTTAACGTTTCAGGATCAGCAACTTGCTGACCGGCAAAAACAAGCTTACATCCAACCATAGCAGCCATGTATGGAATTCCCCAAGAATTAACATGAAACATGGGAACGATAGGCAATATACAATCATTTTTACTTATACAAAATGCATCTGGTGCAATGGCAGCCATGGTGTGTAATACTAAAGAACGATGGGTATATTGTACGCCCTTAGGATTACCTGTTGTGCCTGAGGTGTAACAAAGCTGACAGGCATCATTTTCATCAAGATCAGGCCATTCATATTCGGTAGAATAGTCATTGATCTCATCTTCATAGATAGACCAATTATCCCCTAAACCTTCGACGACTGAGGCATCAGACGTTAAAACAATAAAAGCTTTAACATTAGGTAACTCAGCTTCAATTTGTTTAACTAAATCAATAAACATAACATCAAGAAAAATTAATTTATCAGTTGCGTCATTAACAATAAAGTTGACTTGATCAGGATGTAGTTTAGGATTAATTGTATGACAAACTGCACCTGAGCAACTTATGCCATAATATAGTTCCATATGACGAAAGTCATTCCAAGCAAGGGTTGCAACACGATCACCTTTTTCAATATTATGCGTTTTCAAAAAGTTAGCAACTTTCCCCGAACGCTCAAAAATATCATTAAGTGTACAGCGATATTCCTCATGGTCACTGGTTATAGATACCACTTCCTTATTAGGATTAATTCTTTTTCCGTGTTTCATAATTGACGTTATCGTCAATTGAGAATTCATCATACTACCTAGCATAGTGCCTCACTATATTTATTTTATTGGGTGAAATTTAATTGCTCTAAATAATAAAAATAAACTAAAAAAAATGCTATTCAGCATAACTGAACAGCATTCTACTAAAAAGATTTTTAGTTGATGTAAACTTTATTTAGGTAGTTTAAATGTAAATACACTACCACCTTGGTTTAAGTGCTTAATTTTTTTACCTACAATACCACCCCACAAAGGAACTGCACCACCCCAACCAGATAATACTGAAACATACTGCTCGCCATCCATTTCCCAAGTAACGGGTGAACCGATAACACCTGAACCTGTATTAAACTTAAATTTTACTTCTCCAGACTTAGCATTTAACCCTAATAGGTATCCCTCAGGCGTACCAAAGAAAACTAAATTACCTGCAGTGGTTAATACACCACCCCATAGAGGAGCTGCGTTTTTATAACGCCAAATTTCTTTACCCGTTTTAGGGTCTATTGCTTTTAAAACACCAACATAATCTTCGTTTACAGGTTTCAGCGACATACCTGCTGCAATATACATAGAACCTTTTTTATAAGTGCCAGGAGTATGCCAAACATCCATTTGCATTTCATTTGATGGTACATAGAATAACTCGGTATCTTTACTATAAGCCATTGGCATCCAGTTTTTACCACCAAGGAAAGAAGGAGCAGCTAAAACAGCAGTACCTTTTTTGCCATCTTTAGATTCAGTAGGGTTACCAGGTCTGTTTTTATCAATATAAATTGGAGTACCTGTTTTTTTATCTAAGCCAGAAGCCCAAGTGATTTTATCAACAAAAGGAAAACCTCTAATAAAATCACCATTTTCACGATTAAGTACATAAAAGAAACCATTTTTATCAGCTGTTGCTGCTGCCTTAACGGTTTTACCATTTTGTTTGTAGTTAAAAGAAATTAACTCACTAATACCATCATAATCCCAAGCGTCATTTGGCGTGGTTTGAAAGTGCCAAACAATTTTACCGTTATCTGGGTTTATTGCTAAACGTGATGCTGAGAAAAAATTATCTCCTTTACGCATATGTGAATTCCATGGCGCGGGGTTACTTGTTCCGAAAAACAATAAGTCAACATCAGCATCATAAGTACCACCATTCCATGGTGCTGCTCCACCATGTTTCCATGAATCACCAGGCCATGTTTGCCCTGGTTTACCACCAGAAATACCATTATCAGTTTTTTTACCGTCTTTCCAGATATAACCCATATGGCCTTCAACAGTAGGACGTTCCCATACTATCTTGCCATTTTTAGCGTCATAAGCTCGAACTTTACCAACAACACCAAATTCACCACCAGCAACACCGGTGATAACTTTACCTTTTACGATAATAGGCGCGGCTGTAATAGAGTAACCAGCTTTATAATCTTCTACTTTCTTTTTCCAGACAACTTTACCAGTCTTGTTATTCAAAGCCACTAATTTAGCATCTAACGTACCAAAAATAACTAAATCACCATATAATGCAACACCACGGTTGATCACGTCACAACAAGGCATAATACCATCAGGTAATCTTGCATCATATTGCCAAAGTTCTTCACCTGTTCTCGCATCTATTGCAAATACACGTGAATAAGAACCAGTAACATACATTACACCATCTTTAATTAGTGGTTGAGACTCTTGTCCGCGTTGTTTTTCACCACCTAGTGAAAAAGCCCAAGCTACTCTCATGTCTTTTACTGTATCAGTATTGATTTTATTTAATGGACTGTAGCGCTGTCCTTTAAGGCCTAAACCATATGAAACAACATCTTCAGTAGTCATTTGGTCATTTAGAATATCTTTATCCGTAACACCAGCATTAGCTATGCCAGATACCGCTAGCGAAATCACCATCGATAATGATAATGCTTTGGTTTTAGTAATTTTAATCATTTTTTTTCCTCATAAAATTTAATCTGATATTTTTGTTTGATAGTTTGTTGATGTAATAATTTGTTGTTGTAATATACCCCACTTTACTTACTTTAGCTCAAATACCTTAGCTTAAAGTTATTTAGTTCAAAGCACTGCCAATTAATAAACAGATGACTTAAAAAAAACAGGTTAAATTTATCATAGGATGTTGATTTAACTTTTGCTATCAAACAGCAGTATGAAATCACCTCATCATTTAGGATGACTACTCGCTTCCTGATGCTTTATAAAAATCAGGCTTTTTATAAAGCGCATCATATTTAGAAAAAATACTTTTCATTTCACCTTGTATCACCATAGCCTCAACAATATCGGCTATTACATAACTCAATTGACGATAATCAGTTTTAACCGCCATTCCCATATCCCACTGTTGTTTCCCCATCATAGGAAAAGCATTATCAGCCAACACATAATTACTTGCTTGAATTTTAGTCGTACTATTTATAGAAATAATGCTTTGAAAATAACTTATTTGACTACTTAAGCCCATAACCGCATCAACTTCACTGGCTACCATAGCATCAATGGCTTGCCTAATAGATAGAAACTGCTTGGCATGATCTGTCATACGCCCACGAAAAGCAGACGAAAGATAAAATTGAGGGATTGAATCAACTTCAACACCAATATCATGATATTGAAAAACAGCGATAGTTCCTACCGAATCAATTTTTTTATTATTATAAATGATTTTCCAAGATTCAGTATGATAAGGGGAAAACATATGCACATGCTGGTGTACTAATTCACCAATATCGTCGCGTAACAAAGAGTAATCACGATCATAAGGTACGCGTAGCATTAAATCTGCTACTATTTTTTTAAGGTAATGACCTTTCCATAAGTTATTACGTAAATCATCTTCAACATTTTCATCTGCAGTCATCCAACGTAGACGAAGTTTGACGCCTAACTTTTTTGCGATAACTTGTGCTAAATCAACATCAATACCCTTTGCTTTGTTATCTTCTTTATATGAAAATGGCTGAAAATCACTATAAACAGCAATAATAATTTCATTACTTTCGATAATGTCATCATAAGAACGGCAAAAAGCTGTTGCAGAAAAAATCATGCAACAGCTTATTAATAGAGGAAATAAAGGAAAATTAATCTTTTTCAACAGACTCTAACCAAGTACGAATTGCCCACAATGCTTCTTGTGATAAATGCTCACTCATTTTCGGCATGTACACAGCACCGTCACGCGTAGCACCATTTTGTACGCGGTAAACAAACCACTCATCACTATCGTAGTCTGCTGGCAGTTCACGTAAATCAGGGGCTATACCACCTGAAACACCACCTAAACCATGACAGCGAGCACAGTTTTGGTTATATGCAGAAGAACCAAGCGCTAACACTTTTTCACGAACATCACCTGTTTCTTCACGGTAAGGATTTGTATCTAACCAATCTTCGCCTAATTGTGGCAACCCAGAAGCATCTACTGCTTGCGGCTTAACTGGCCCATGGGCAGCAAGGTTATACGAAAAAATAGATATACATGCAATTAAACACTTATGCTTAAAATTTAACTTGATCATTACTCTGAAACCTCTTGTCTTTACTTTATTATATATTGTATGTCTTTATTCTAATATTCCGCTCTACGATTAACAAATTATCCTTTAGTATGGATTTTATCATCAATATTAAGCAGTATATTCCCACCTTTTAAAATAATAAAAGGGAGCTAAAACAGAAGCACTAGATCATAAACTATAAATATATGTATTACTACTATATGATAGGGGGTATAAATAAAATAAAGGCGATAAACATTTCCATATTTAAACTAATCAATTACAGGCAGCAAGTCTTAATAGCACTGCTAAGTTATATTTTTTTATATCATAACAGCGCGTTAGCATCGCCTATCGACATAAACATAAGTTATTTAAAGTTGCAACAACAACAAAGTCCTGCTCTGTCCAATGTCATAAAAATAGCTTCTGACAGTGGTTATCAAGGCGCTAAATTAGCCCTAAATGATTCAAATACAACGGGCAAGTTTTTGCAACAACACTTTTCAATGACTCAATTTGAATTTGCCACAACACCTGCTTTACTTACGCATTTAAAACAAGAGTTCAGTCAAGGCAAGCGGTTTTTTGTCATCAATGCTCCCTTAATAACGTTAGCGAAAATTAATTTATGGGCACAAGATAAAAACATTTTACTCTTCAATATTAATGAATTTTCAGATATTTTACGTGATAAGCAATGTTTAACTACCTTTTTACATACGGCTCCTAGCCATGCAATGAAAGCCGATGCGCTTGCTCAATGGTTACTTTACCGCCGTTTAACTAACGTGCTGTTAATTTCAGGAAAGAAACCCGTTGATATTGCCATAGCCACTTCATTTAAACGTTCCGCCAAACG
>Ga0209826_1002713_pt1 | contig 11458 bp, 10 predicted proteins | sample GOMGulsemesocosm_5_FD_184637 | JGI IMG/M metagenome (GOLD analysis project Ga0209826, IMG submission 184637) | Methane-oxidizing microbial communities from mesocosms in the Gulf of Mexico - GOM15C Gulf of Mexico (SPAdes) (version 2) | ecosystem: Environmental > Aquatic > Marine > Cold seeps...
TCCGACGACACTGATTAAGGAAGCTCCGGCCCCTAGGGCTGCAATATTGAGCGCAACGTTACCTGCACCGCCTGGGCGATCCTCAACATTGCCGACCTTGACTACTGGTACCGGCGCCTCGGGGGAGATACGCGACGTGCCACCATGCCAATAGCGGTCGAGCATGACATCGCCAATTACGAGCACTTGGGATTGATCAAAACGGGGCATGGATAATTGCATAATGCACTCTCGGTGTTAATTCAAAGTCTCTAAGGGCGCTAATTATCAGTTTTTCACCCGCTCACCGCAACTAGGCAGAGGCAGCCTACTGCAAACTTCTTTATATACGCATCACGAAGGCCTACAATTACGCTTTAAATTCCTCGTAGTAGTTAGTATGTCGACCCGTCCCAAGAAAATCTTACAAATTTGCCAGAAGGCTAATGACAGTGTCAGTCAATTTGACCTTTTTGAGGAAAGCGCCCGAGCCCTCTCTTCTGTCGGTCATATAGTCACATTTTGCCTTCTGGAAGGGGATGCCGACATTGAAAGTCTTGAAGCACGAACAGGGTGCAATATTGTTCACCTTAATTTGGAAAAAAAAGATTTCCGTGGACTAGGCCTGACAGCTTTGAGAAAGCTGTATCGTTTAATCAAACAAGAAAAGTTTGATGTGGTAATAACGCACAGATACAAACCAAGCTATCTAATGCTAACGCTAACCCCTTTCCTTGCCTGCGAAAAGTTCATCTCTGTCTTTCACGGAATGAAACAATTCAATCGTATAGGGCGGCGCCTACTGGCCAAACTATTGATAGATAACCGTTGGACTCTAGTTGCAGTATCCAAAGCAGTAGCGTTAGACCTTGTCGACTCGGGGCTTCCATACGAACGCACAAAAGTGGTCTACAACGCCATTGATAGTAAAACAATGAACAGCCAGTTTTTGACCCGACATTCCGCAAGAGAAGCACTCCAGATTCCTGATGATCGCACCGTAATAGGCACTATCGGTAGAACCACACAAGTAAAAGGCCATAAGTATCTGCTAGACGCTTTTGAGCAAGTTTGTCAACAGCGAGATGATCTACACCTGGTGATAATTGGCGGCGGCGACCTAGAAGATCAGCTGCGCACACAAGTAAAGGATCTAAACCTCATGGATCGAGTCACGATGACCGGTGCCAAGAGTGATGCCTACCGGTATCTGAAAGCTATGGATATATTTACTTTATCTTCACTTTCAGAAGGTCTACCAATCGCGATGTTAGAAGCAATCTGCGCGAGAGTTCCTGTAGTAGGCACCAACGTAGGAGGCATTCCTGAACTGATTCCTGACAATCAGTTCATAGCAGAACCTCAAAATTCGCAATCCATCGCCGTAGTAATACAAAGACTACTTGAGCTTTCTGAGGACGAACGACACGATTATATTCTAAAGCTCGAAGCAAAAATTCTCGACAGTTTCTCCATCGAGAAATACCATCAAAATTTTCAATCTCTAGTCTTATAGTAACCCGCTCAAACAGCTCAGTGTATCAGTTAGTATATTTCTTAACCATCAACTCAAACCTCTTCCTAAGCGGCACTCCGTTTGAGAGCTTATTGGCGTAGAACAGATCATAAGCCTCAGGATGTACTGATTGGGAGAGAGCACATAATTCATACCATTTTTCAGCGATAACTCTAGAACTCCCCCAGCGCGTTTCAAGTATCTGCTGAAGTTGCACTAGCCACTCTCCATAGTTAAGGATATCAACGACGCTGACTGCAGGAATCTTCCGCCGCAAGCCAACGTGCGTCTTCAGCAAACTATCGTTGTATGGTACTTCCAACATACCAAGCGCCATCGAGATCAGCTTGGTCTCCATCGCGGTTTGAGATAGGCTATGCACAGCACTGACTTGCTCTTGATGAAGGCGGTATTTTAGTAGCGGCTTAGGGTGATTACCGACGCGAATACCGTCAAGACTGATAATTTTCAGCCATAAAGCTGCGTCCTCTGCATGGACAAATTCTTTATCGTAAGGAAATTTCTCAAACACTTCCCGCAGGCCTATTACCGTCGGATGAGGGAAACTCTTGCCAAGAAACAACATTCCATACTTCAGAGTTTTGTCATCAGAGGGATAGCGCTTAATCTTCGAAGATGCACCAAAGGTTCGAATAGCACTGCCACATAAATGTAAATCGTGTCGGCGCATAAACTCTAACTGTAACTCAAACCTCTTTGGGTGAGCGATATCATCAGCGTCCATCCGAGCTATGTACTTTCCCGTTGCAAGGCTGACCCCTTCATTCAGAGAATCAATTAGACCGCGATTCGGCCTACTGACTAGTCTTAGTCGCTCATCCCTAATTTGCGACAATAGCCCTTCGGTAGAATCCGTGCTGCCATCGTTGATAACGATAACTTCTATATCTGATACCGATTGCTGAAGAATAGACCGAAGTGCCGAAATGACAAAACGTTCGCCATTATAGACTGGTAAAATTACACTAATTAAAGGAGGCATTAGAATAGTACTCCCTTACCCGAAAGTATAACCAAATATACCAATGTCACGGCTGTAATGCTCTGCAACTCGCTCAATCATAGTGTCAGTAAAATAGCTCCTATAATCAGTTCTGGCGCTTGTATTCGATCGAGGCAGTTCTACTGATTTATTGAGACGAGATTGAATATACTTGAAGTCTTCAGATAGAGACTCGTATCGCGCCAAATAGTCCACTTGCACAACTCTTTTCGCATTACATACGAACATGTATTGTGGGCGAAAATGAATCCAACGAGCAATTTCCGGATCTGACAACCCATTAATAACAAACTCCTCAAAAGTTGAGAATACCTGTAGGTACTTTCTGGCCCACTCAAGATCCGCTTTATTGTTCCCTCCGGCCACTAAATAATGGTAACTTGAAACTAACCTATCCCACGGATTTCTCACTACCGAAAACTTAAAATAGTCTTTTGCTGCTTCAGGGTTCGCCTTAAAGTAATCCGCAATTGATCTGTGTCCGACTTGATATCCCCACAATGACTGCGACACTGATGATCCAGCTGCTTTCGGCACGTGAACAAAGATACACTCAAGATCGTGAAAACCGGAAGGAAACAGGTTCCTATCCCATTGATCACTTCGATTCAGACCTAACATTCGCGCTCCTTAGTCGTAATTCAAGCCCTATTAGCAGGGCAATCGGCATCCATACAATCAACCAAATTTCGTGAGGTCGCCCCCAGACAGAGAGCCCCCCAAATCCACTGGTAACTGCAGAAAACACTAAACATAGCCAAACAATATTGACAGAAGGATCGCGTCTCAACTTCATCAATGACCTTACTCCTGGAAGAACGACCATTAGCACTAAAATCAACCCAACCGCTCCCAAGGAGAGCAACCATCTTAAATATTGATTATGAGGGTTAGAAAATGTTCGTGAATTTGACGAGAAAATGAGGTCAAACTCCGGCCCATACCCCAAAACCCAAACCTTAGAGAAGTGATGAATCGCGGAAGTCCAAATACCAACTCGATAATTGTCACCACGAAAGACTGCATCAACACCATCAGACAACCAACCAACCGCACTTGCCAAGCAGCAAAGTATTACAACTGCGGCTATAAACTTCTGCTTATGATTTTCAAAGTACAGTACCGGCGCTAGCAGAAGAAGAATTAGAATAGCAATTACCGCAGATCTGGAATAGGTCGCCAAAACCCCAGTAAGTAACAACAAACTCACCAGTCCTGCGAAAAATCGACACTTACCCGACGATAGCAATGCCCAATCTAGCGCAACAACAAATGCCACCCCTAAACAGTAGGACAACATCAAAGGGTTGTAGCCTTTCTCAGGGAGCTGTAAACGAGACATCTCCGACGACTCAGCAAGCACAGGGATAAGTAACACCGCAGTAATAATTGATCCAGCCCTAGCCGCAGCAACCATATACTCCGAGCGTTCAGTCACCCAATAACTTAGGCAGCCCACAAACAGTAGAATAACAAATGCTCGCTCATACCCTACTTGCGCTCGCGGATGAAACACAGCGAGTAATAACAGACCTAGAAAGGCGACAAACGATATCGACTTGATCATTATCGCGATTTTACTCCAAGTACTATTAAATACTCCCGCGATAATTGCCAATAACAGAGATAAATAGACTGCTGTCGGGAATGCGCCTCGATCATTCAACCAAAAACAGCCGCCAATCAATACTGAGAACAGAATCAAAAATGACAGTTGTTCGATTCTTTCAACACGATATTTTTTCAATACATCCACTAAACATTACTCATCTAGATCGAGCACCAACTCGATCTTTCGATAACAATCAGCCCCGCCAGAATCAGAAATCACTAAATCATATGCGGCCATAGAACGCCTAAGTCGAAAATATTCTCCAGCATTGTGCTTTAGCCTCCACTCATGCCTTTTGACTAATCGACCAAAATACTGAAACAGCGAAGGAAGAACCAAGCCTCGAATAATAGCGTTACCAGTGCATTGCTCAATACAAGCAAATAGAACAGACCGAAACGGTGCTACTCTTATCACATAAGGCTCTATGCTAACTACCTTCCGATTCTCGAGCGATAACCGTAACAACTGGCAAATAATGATTCGTTGAACTCGATCAGCACATTCAAATATGTCTATAAGCTGAAGTTCTATATTACTAAACTTGGTTCCGTTAATAATACTCAACAGTTCACAACGATCTGCAGTAACTTCAACCTTCCAATATTCTAAAGTATCCATTTCGTACGCAATCAAGAACTTATCATTCCAGCGGGACTGCAAATTTCGCAGAATATAGCTCTTACCTGCAGAATTCGGCCCTGATAATAACAACACTATTTAGCCACTCTCGACAAAAGATGATCATAACAACTTTGATAGCCAAAGTTCTCTACGTCATCCGAAAAACGCTGTGCCACTCTTTTAAGACTGTCGACCGAGTACATCTGGTCCACACTATAGCCAGCCGATCTGTTGGACATCGAAAGTGGTGGCAATCCAAAACGTTGCGTCAACATTTTATAATCTGTATCGACCCGCTCTAATCGACCGATATAATCGATCTTCGAAGATTCGACCTGTAAAAGATAACTTTGAGATTTAAAGTGCCGCTCCGATAGATTGTCTGGGATATCACAAACTTTCCTTACAAATCGGTCGAAGTCAATTTCTCGAGGGATATACCCTCCTAAGTATCGGCGATACTCATACCCGGCTGCCGAAACCTTAGATTGGTCTTCAAACTTATTGATGTAAAGCGACGCAATTCTTGAAAAAGGATCCCTCACCATAGAGAACCGAAAATAGGCCTCTTCTACAGACGAGAGGCTAAACTTAGTGTACCCGCCCGCTAGAGCAGCATTGTGAATATTCTGATATGTCGTGCAGTCCACAGCCTCATCGGCGGATGCTAATAGGGAGGCCTTTATCGATGAACAACCTGCTTTGGAGTTCACCACATATACTAGCTTTCTCTGCGGCAAGACAAAATACTCTATAGGATCTAATGACGAGCCTAGCCTTGCCTTGGCAATACCTATTAGTGCATCTCTATATGCTTTTTTTTGCTTCGCTCTTTCTCTTGAGTACGCTCTACGAACGGAGGTGAACATTTTCCAATAGGACTTCACAATCACTCCCCGAAAAGATCAAAATCTGCGGAATAACTGTAATTTTCGAAATCTTCACGATAGACCTGATACACTAACTTCTGGGAATCATTACAATAGTACTTATTAAGTTTGGAGGAAGCATCGGTTGCATGCTGTCGACCTCTATATTCCTCTCCATCCCTATGAACACCAATTGTTTTCAACAGTCTAGTCAAATCATATTCAAAGTTCTCAAAACGACCAACATAATCCATCGCCACAACACCAAAATAAGTCAATCTGGATTGGGTCATCCAGTGAATATCTCTTTCTTTATCCGGCGTACGCTGAACAGCTTGTAAAAACTTCAAAAAGCTAGGAGCAACACTTTCGTCAAGACTGAGTTCCTTCCGATAGCGCGAGGACTTAGGGCTATCTCGTAACACCTTATCCATATAGGCGGATAGCACCCTAGAGTAAGGATTTCGAACGAAAGTGAATTTCAGATCATTTGGAGTTTTTAATCTCTCTAAGAATTGACCAATATCGTCCTTTGGAGACAATAGAGGTGACCCCTTTTTGTTATGAATATTTCCTCGCTCTTGATAAAGCCCCAAGGCAGCTTGAAGTTCTCCTTTTATCGAACTACATCCAACTTTAGGGGTTTCAAAATAGATACAATTTAACTCTGGAGCCCAACTAATGAGATAGTTTGCCCTAACCCAGTCAATATCACTGCCAAGCGCACTCTCAAACCTCATCTGACGAAGAGCTCTACTAATGAAGTTCACACCTCATCCTCGCCAGAGAACTGACTATTGTACAAACGGTAATAATAGTCGCCCTTTAACAATAGCTCTTCATGTGTACCGATTTCAACAATTTCCCCTTCCTCTATTACTGCAATTTTATCTACGTTGCGGATGGTCGATAAACGATGAGCAATAACGATTGTCGTTCTATCTCGCATCAAGACGTCCATCGCCTTCTGAATATAGAGTTCGGACTCTACGTCTAGTGCAGAGGTAGCTTCATCCAGAATCAGAATCGGAGCATCTTTCAAAATCGCTCGAGCAATCGACAAGCGCTGTCGCTGTCCGCCCGAAAGCCTGATGCCGTTCTCGCCAATCATAGTATCAAAGCCTTCAGGTAACTTTTCTATAAATTCAGTGGCAAACGCCATTTTTGCCGCTATCTCTATCTCTTCTCGAGACCTATCACTGAGTTTTCCATAGGCGATATTTTTTTCTACCGTATCGTGAAACAGCGTTACTTGCTGTGTAACCAGCGCAATTTGTTCCCTTAGATTCGACAGCTCATAATCCCGAATAGAATAACCGTCTAGACAAATGTCACCATCTTGATACTCGTAGAACCGTGGAATCAAATTTGATAATGTTGACTTACCGCTGCCCGACTTACCCACTAGCGCCACACTCTCACCAGGATTAATAGTCAAACAAAGGTTCTTGAGGACTCTTCCTTCCGAATTATTATACGTAAAAGAAAGGCTTTTTATTTCAATTTTTCCTTCGGCCCTTGCAGTGCGTCGCTGTCCCTGATCAGCTTCGACATGTAAATCTAAATGTTCGAAGATACGTTCCGCTGCGGCAAGCCCCTGCTGGATATTTCCGTAGACTTCACTTAACTGCCTTAGAGGCTTAGGCAATAAACCTGCCGCAGTAACATATGCAATCAGTGTCGCCACATCAGCCTCATTACGCATCAGCAGAACCATCCACATAATCAAGGCCATAGACATAATCACCAGCAACTGGATGACTGGAGTGACGATTGCCGAGGTCCTCTGGATCTTCATCCCTTGACGTAAGTTATCCTTGCTGGCCTGAGCAAACCGATTACGCTCATACTCCTCTCCGCCATAGCTTCTCATCACACGATAACCTGTGATGGCCTCGGACGTAACGTGAGTCACCTCTGCCACACTATCCTGTACATTGTGGCTTAGCTGTTTCAACCTTTTCCCTGCAGACGTGACTACTAAGGCTATCACCGGCGCAATTAATGCGAAGATCACTGTGAGCTGCCAATGACTCCACAAGAGGTATCCCAGCAAGACAACTACGGTTAAGCCCTCCCGCACCACAACGGTGATGGCCCCGGTTGCAGATTTCGTAACCATGCTGACGTTGTATACGATTCGACTAAGAAGAGACCCCGAATTATTTTGATCAAAAAAATCACAGGGAAGCTCAACCATTTTACCGAACATTTCACAACGTAGCTGGTGCACGAGTCGTTCACCAACCTTTGCCATAAAATAGCTGCCGATAAAAGCGCCAACAGCTCGCAACACTGCAATTCCAACAGCCCCGGCCGGCACTAAGTAGACCAAAGCGTCCGCCCCCCCCTGCAACGCCTCAACAAAGTATTTCATCAAGTGTGCGTAGCCTGCCTGCGTACTGGCGAATAGTGCGTGCCCGAAAACACTTAATAGAAACCACGGCCACATTGGCTTAACATAAGCGAGGAGTCGGAAATAGCTTTTCAAACTATGATTGGCTTTAGTATTCTTATCAGGCATATTGGCCCCAATTTTTTTCGATTTTTTTTCTTACCATGGCCTTATTCTTAGGTCGTCGCCTTTTTTTCAATCTCTTGTCTATTTGTGAGAAGAGTGATTTTTTAGTTTCTAGCTCTAGGCACTCCAGAGAAAAGAGCAGCCCAAGATGACTATAGAGAATGCGTCGACGCCACCATGGCATCCAGTAATTTTTGGAGCAAATTAGTTCATGGAACTCCACAACTTGAGCTTCCGAAACTTTTAGCGCGCCGCACAGCACTCCTTTCATTGTTTCAAGCTGTAGTTCCTTATGCCAATCACGCCCTCCTTCCTTAGTAACCTGCGCATCATGATCGCGATATTCTAGAACTACCTCAGGATAGTTTCCTATTTTAACATCAGAATCCAAGGCTAACCGAATCCAAAGTGCAAAATCCTCTGCTCCGACATAATTTTCATATTGATATCTATCAAACAAGTTTCTCTTAGCAAGTATTGTAGGGTGGCAAAAATGCTGCCCCCAAGACAAAATGGATGCCTTAATATCATTGTTGTATTCAAGAAAATTTGACCGAGAGACAACCTCACCAGAACGAACAATATCAACGGCCCCACCCACCAAATCTAAGTTCCATTCCTTTAAGTACTGCAACTGATGATCTATACGAAAGGGCTTGCATACATCATCGGCATCCATCCTTGCAATATACTCACCCCTAGTTAAAGAAACACCTTCATTCAGGCTGGCAACCAAGCCTTGGTTAGGCCTCGACACCAACACAACGCGACTATCTTTACGCTGATATGCTTTGATCAAGGATTCAGTACTATCTGTCGAGCCATCATTAATGACAACAATCTCTAAGTTCGAATAAGTTTGTTTAGAAACAGATGTTAGAGCTTCAATAATATAAGCTTCACCGTTGTACACGGACAAAACCACGGAGACTAACTCGCCTTTCGAATGCATAGATACCTCATTGGCCTAGCTTGGACCTTATGTACTTTCTCAAGTATGACCATTTACCTATAACTCTCCAATCTTGCCTTAAAGCCTTGAGAAAATAGTCTGAGCACATTTCAAACTCCCCAGCCAAATAACCAGTTCTAGAAAGGGACAAGCACCGCTGAACGTAATACTGTGTTTTTAGATGCATAATGTCTATTGGAATCCTCTTGGAACAAAATACCTCATCCACCAGATCGAGCCCTACTGATTTCGCGTAAGATACGTTATGACGTAGGCTATCTGAATGCTTATGCACAATCGAAACCGACTTATCTATAACGATTCCACTTCCCGTTGACAATGCGTACACAAAAACCGGTACATCTTCACTATTAGCTAGAGACTCAGGGAACCTACATTCTTGAAAAAGCGATTTTTTCATCGCTACTGCGCCATTACTTAAGATCAGTGTTTTATCAAACAAGTATGCACAGACATTACTGTTGATTGAGTCAAGCCAAACACCAGGCGAGTGATATTTTGTTTTACCCGATGACTGCTTGGACGTATGACCACAAACCACTATATTTACGCGATCTCTTATTACGGCCTCGCGATACACTTCAAGCGCACCATCAGTCATTTCATCATCGGCGTCCAAAAAAATTAAATATTCACCCTTTGCTTCTTTGATCCCTCGATTCCTAGTCGCAGACACTCCTCTATTTGTCTGCGCGAGATACTTCAGGCGCAACGGCTCAGCCGCTGCTAGTTCTCGACCCACTACATCAGTCAAAGTATCGGTTGATCCATCATTGATGACTATCAATTCCCAGTCATTCCCCGACTGCGCCAATACAGATTCAACTGCTCGACGTAAATAATTCCCGTAGTTATAACAAGGTATAACAACACTAAAGAGGAGCGTCATGAACAACCTTCTGATTTGCGCTTTGCGATGCGGCTGCAATACAACCGTATTAGTGGTTAGTCGGTGCCACAAAATTTTTGACGTAATCAAACACTAAGACTTGACGACCAAAATATCTTCCATAATCAAATACTCAAGATCCGACCCAAAAAACATATCCAACGCATCAACCGGCGAACAGATCATCGCTTCACCTCGACGATTCAAAGAGGTGTTCATCACCACGGCATTACCCGTCAGCTTTTCCATCTCTTCCATCAATTTGTAGTAAGGGTCGTTGACACCGGGCTGCAATGCTTGCGCTCGGGCGGTGCCATCTTCATGCACGACTTCTGGCACACGGGTTTTCCACTCTTCATTTACTTCAAAGGTGAAGGTCATGTAAGGGGCCGGGTGGTCGATTTTGAACATTTCGGTAGCGGTACGGCTGAGCATACTCGGACAAAAGGGTCTCCAGCGCTCGCGAAATTTGATTTGCTCGTTAATTTTGTCGGCGACGCCGTCAACGCTTGGGCAACCCAATATTGAACGCCCACCCAATGCGCGAGGACCAAACTCCATACGCCCCTGAAACCAAGCGACCGGATTACCTGCCGCTAGGACTTTGGCAATCTCTTCTGGAACATTATCGATTTTTTTCCAGCTCGGATTTTTGGGGTGTTTGGCACAGGCGGCGATAATTTCTTCATTGGTATAACTTGGGCCTAAATACACGTGCTCCAGTTTTTCAACTGGCACACCGCGCTCTTCAGAAACATAGGCCGCTGCACCAATCGCGGTACCGGCATCACCAGACGCTGGCTGCACGAACAACTCTTTAAGTTCTTCACGAGCGACGATTTTTTGATTCAATTTGACGTTAAGAGCACCGCCACCTGCGAAAGCCAGTTTGCCGGTCTCTTTAAGGATGTCGCCCAAGTAGTAATCCATCATCTGCAAGGCCAGTTTTTCAAACAAGGCCTGCATGCTGGCGGCATAGTGGATATAGGGTTCATCGGCAATATCGCCTTCACGTTTTGGCCCCAACCACTCAATCAACTTATCCGTAAAGTAGTAACCCTTGCCGTTTTCTTTATGGCGACGCAAACCGATAACGTTGGCGTATTCGGTATTGATGATCAACTCGCCATTTTCGAATTTGGCCAAACGAGAAAAATCATATTTGGAGGCATCACCATAAGGCGCCATGCCCATGACTTTGTACTCGCCATCGAGCATATCGAAACCTAGAAACTCGGTCATGGCGCCGTATAAACCACCCAGAGAATCCGGATCGACAAATTCTTTAATCTTGTGGATTTTGCCGTTTTCGCCATAGCCAAAAAAGGTAGTGGCGTACTCGCCTTTTCCGTCAATGCCCATAATGGCAGTTTTGTCTTTAAAGCCGCTACAGTGATAGGCACTAGAGGCGTGAGCCATATGGTGCTCTACCGATTCAATTTCGACATTTT
>Ga0209826_1002714_pt1 | contig 11458 bp, 11 predicted proteins | sample GOMGulsemesocosm_5_FD_184637 | JGI IMG/M metagenome (GOLD analysis project Ga0209826, IMG submission 184637) | Methane-oxidizing microbial communities from mesocosms in the Gulf of Mexico - GOM15C Gulf of Mexico (SPAdes) (version 2) | ecosystem: Environmental > Aquatic > Marine > Cold seeps...
AATGCCTTTGCCGATGCGTTCGCTAAATTGAAAAAGTAATTAGTATATTTCATAATCAAATTTATAGGTTCAAAGCGCGATTATTTCAGAGGCTTAGGGTATAATCATTAACCTTGTTATGAATAATTATTTCACTTTTATTTAATTACTGAACTTTTGAAAAATACTAAGGCAGAACAGAGTATGTTTACAATATTAAAGCAATTACCCGCAGATCCCATTTTAGGCTTGTCGGTAAAATTTAAAGCAGATAACAACCCTAATAAAATAGATTTGGGTGCTGGTATTTATAAAGATGTAACTGGACATACTCCTGTTTTAGCTTGTGTCAAAACAGCTGAACAATTTCGTGTTGATAATGAAACAACTAAAGCCTATATAAGCTCTGCTGGCTCGGCATTATTTAATGAAAAAATGACCGAGTTGATTTTAGGTGATCATAAAGTGATTACTCAAAATCGTGTACGTACCGTTTCTACACCAGGAGGCACTGGTGCTTTACGTGTAGCGGGTGAGTTTATTAAAACCTGTACGCCAGGTGCTACTATCTGGGTAAGTAATCCTACTTGGGCAAACCATCAAGGTGTTTTTAAAGCAGCGGGTTTGAATATTAAAACATACCCTTACTACGACTATGAAAACAACAACTTAGATTTCGATGGTATGCTTGCGGCGTTAAAACAAATACCGAAAGAAGATGCGGTGTTATTACATGCTTGTTGTCATAACCCAAGTGGTATGGATTTAAGCAAAGAGCAATGGCAACAAGTAGCCGATGTTACTAAACAAATTGGTTTTATGCCAGTTGTTGATATGGCTTATCAGGGCTTTGGCGAAAATTTAGATGCTGATGCTTATGGTTTAAGATTGCTAGCAAATACCGTTGATCAAATGATTATTTGTAGCTCATGCTCTAAAAACTTTGGCTTATATCGTGAGCGTATTGGTGCTTGTTCAATTATTGGTAAGAGTGCTACTGCGGCAGATATTATTAATTCAGTATTACTGAATGTTGTTCGTGTTATGTACTCAATGCCGCCAGCAAGTGGCGCAGCAATTGTAGAAACTATTTTAAGTTCAGCAGAGCTTACCACTCAATGGCATGGTGAGCTAAAAGAAATGCGCGACCGAATTAATGGCGTACGTCAATTACTCGTTGATAAGCTTATAGAAAATGGGGTAACCCGTGACTTTAGCTTTATCACCACACAAAATGGCATGTTCTCATTTTTAGGTATTGATAAAGCACAAGTACAGCGTCTTCAAGATGAGTTTAGCATTTATATTGTTGGCTCAAGTCGTATCAGCCTTGCCGGTATTTCACCTGACAATGTTAATTACTTAACGCAATCTATTGCTAAAGTACTTTAATTAGCTGAACTACAGCATGTAGAAAGCACAAAAAAGCCAGCAGTTAATCATATTAACTGCTGGCTTTTTATGTTCAGGATAAGTGGTATAACGGACTTATCTTAATTTGTAGGTACGTCACGAGTGGAGTACGACAAAGACAAGACGTGAAAATAAGCGTTTTTAATATTGGTAATAATGTTGAGCTTCACTTCGTTCAGGTCAACCTACAAAGCAAACAATTATTTAGTAGGTCGTCACGAGCGGAGCGAGGCACGACAAAGATAATAAAATAGAACTAAACGATTTTGCTTTTAGTTACAATCACACCATCAGTGTCGCCATACAGGTAATCGTCTTGAGCAAATTCAATACCACCAAACGATAACGCAACATTTCGTTCGCCACTTGTTACAGGAATCGATTTTCTAGAACACGTACCTAAAGCGTATAAAGCAACGGGAATATCGGTAATTTGAAAAGTATCTCTAATATAGCCGTTAACAACGATACCGCTATAATTATTTTTCAGAGCAAACTTCATTAAGTTTTCACCCACTACAGCGTAATATTCTTGAGCAACGTCAACAACGACTACTTTACCTGAGCCATCTTCATCTCTTAAAAGTTTAATAAGATCAGAATTGTTTTTATCTAATTTAATGGTAACTATTTCACCTTGGCATTTACTTGCACCACCAAAATTTTTATAGCCTGGCCCTAATACCGACACCTTATTGCTATGGTCATCACATATATCAGCGGTAAAAAATGTCATAAATCAGTCCTGTTCGTTTTTTATATAGGGTATAAGCCAGTATTCTAGCATTAAAGGAGTGTTTTTTACTAAATTTTGGTACTATATATTCATTAATAATGGGTGGTTATGCGTTAGGCGTAAATTATATGAAAGTAGTAACAGGCGTAGTGGGTAACGACATCCATGTGGTGGCTAATCGATTAATAGAGCTTTCTCTTGATGCAAGAGGATATGAAGTGTTTAACCTTGGGGTGAACACCTATTTAGAAGAATTTTTTGATGCGGTTGTGGAAACAGGCGCTGAAATATTGATGATTTCTTCTCTTAATGGTGAAGCAGAAGGCTGGAGCCGAGAAGTTAAGCTACTTAAAGCAAAATATAAAGGCTTAGATGATTTAATCATGATGATCGGTGGCAACTTAGTGGTTGGCACGGGCAACGCTGAAGATATAATTCCAAGATATAAAAACTATGGTTTTGATATTGTTTGTCACCAAGTTGACTTAAATACAGGTCTAGATATGTTGGACGCTTTACTTGAAGAGCGAAATATTAAATCTGACAATACAATAAAGACCACAACTAAGAATAAAACCAAGAATACAACAGAGAGTAACGATTAATGAGTTTGCTGCAGGAAGAAAGAGAAATCATTCTTAGTAATGAGTATGTAGATAACTTTGACTTTGCTGAAGTGACAGAGTTTGTTAAAAATGCCAGTAAAGATTTATTTATTTCGCACCATTTTAAGAAAAAAAATAAAATGCTGGTTCAGCCTAGAGGCGGCTTTCCAACGTATAAAAAGCAATTTGCCTTAAATGAATTCTTTGTTAAAGCTAATGTAGATGTTTTACCCTTAACCATCGATTCAAATACTCGCTTAAATGACTATGCTACCGCTAAAAAAATGTTACGTTTAAGTGAAGAAAATGACGTAGACATGCTAAATGGCTATCCATTAGTTAATCATGGTTACAGAACAACACGAAAAATGATCACTCACTTTAACAAGCCTGTGAGTTTAAGACACGGTACGCCTGATGCAAGATTACTTATTGAAACGGCTATTGCCTCAGGTATTTTTGAAATAGAAGGTGGGCCAATAACCTATTTATTACCTTATTCAAAAAACTTCCCTCTTGATAAAGCCTTTTTGTACTGGAAATATGTTGAGCGCGTTTGTGCTAATTATTCTAAACTAAATGAACCTATAAATAGAGAGTCATTTGGGCCGCTTACCGCAACGTTAGTACCACCTGCAATAACCATCGTTATTCAACTGCTTGAAATGTTACTGTCGTTAGAAGAAGGTGTTAAATCATTTTCAGTTTCTTTTGCCCAGCAAGGTTCGATGAATCAAGATATTGTTACTGGCGCTGTTATTAAAAAATTAGCAAAATATTACGCTGAACAAATTAACTGTGGTGATGCCACCATTAATTTAGTGTATCACCAATGGATGGGCGCCTTTCCAACCAATAAAGATCATGCCGAACAACTTATTAATATGGCAACAGTTATTGCCTCAATGGTTGGCGCAGATAAAATAATTACCAAAACTCGTGAAGAAGCTTCTGGTATTCCAACCAAAGAAGCCAATGCAAAAACAGTGGCGAATACTCAGTATACGTTAGGTATTTTAAACGGCTTACCTAATGTGGTTGATGAAGAAGAAGAGGAAATGTTAACGCTGCAAGTAAAAGCGATTATGGAAGCGGTATTTAATGATCCTGCTGATACTTTATGGCGTAAGGTTTTTAATTCAATTAAAAATGGCATCATTGATGTCCCTTTTTCACCGCATATTATTAATCATAATAATATGATCACTATTCGAGATGCCAAGAAAAACATCAGAATTATAAAAAGAGGTAATGTACCCATACCTGATCGCTGTTACGCCTATGATAAAGCGCAATGTGATTTAACCAAAGATACCACCAGCATTGTTAATGATATTATTCATGACATAGGAATTATGCAATGAGCACCTTAAAATCAGAAAACAGCAAGAATAAAAATAAGTTGCTCATTGATGTTGGTAGTACATACTTTAAGTTAAATACTAGCGACTCGTTAGAGCAGCATTTTCGAGATTTTAATAAAGACATTCTCGATGATTTAATGCATAAATGTGGCGACACTATAAGTCAGTATGATAAAAAAGACGTTCATATTTGCTCATCGGCTAATGGAGGCTTAACCACGTTAATTATTGGGGTTACCAATACCTTTTCGTTAAAGTATGCCACTAATATCGCCTTCAATTCAGGTATTAATATTATTGATACCGTGCTTTATCAAAACATTGAAGATTATTCGTTACCGAGTGATTTAATTGATGTTGTGATTATTGTTGGTGGCATCAACTCAAATGGCGATGTTTTTTCTGAGAATTTATATAACTATTTAGCGGAATTACGTTATTCAAATGTTGTTTTTGTTGGTAATGAACTTGATGTGCCAAGCATAGAAAAAAACATTAAAAATGTGGATGTTTTGCCTAATATTATTGATGACAGACTACATATTGTAGAAGACCATTTACGCGAATATTTAACTAACCTGTATCAAAAAGATATTGAAGGCAAAGAAGATGTTAAACATCTCTACGATATTACCTCAAATCAAATTTACCCAACGCCTTATATTGTTAATAAAACACTACCATTGATTGATGCGAAATTCTCAGTGGTAAATCCTTTTATTTTATTGGATATAGGTGGCGCAACCACAGATATTCACTATTCAAAAGACTTGGTAGACGACAATATTGTTACTGAAAATGAATACGACAGGTTAGTGTTTAAAAAGCTTGGTGTTTATAAGTCTAAGCAATCATTAATTTTTGCCGCTAAAAATAATGAATTTGTTTATGAATTACTTATGCACTTAAAAGTAACAGAAAATATTTTTGAAGAGCAAAGTGATAAGGCAACTAAAGTGCTGATGCAACTCGCCATATTTTTAGTTTTATGTAAAATTTCACACTATAGAAAAGCTTATATCAACTTAAAACTGCTTTCGATAAACTCTATTGTGTTAACGGGCGGTATTACTAAAGTCTTATCAAGTGAAGAAATAGAAAATATCATTTCGTTTTTCTACAAAAAAATTCTCAATTCTGCGCATAATCCAAGTACGGTTCTTGATAGTAATTATGATATTTGGACGCTTGAAGCAGCTGCGCTTTAAATCAAGAGGAAAGAAACATGTCAATAAACTGTATAAGAACATTACTTGAAGACGCAGCTCACAGCGATAAAACGGCTATTGTGCATAATGAAGCACATACTAAAAAAAACATTAGCTATGCTGAGTTGTTTGCCAAAGTAAACCAAGTAGCCTTTTATTTAAACGAACTAGATTTACCTAAAGACTCTAGAATAGGGATTTATTCAACGAAAGGGATAGAGCAAGTTATTGCCATATTAGCAATACTCTCAACAAAATACACGTTAGTACCGTTAACCACATTGCTTAAACCTGAGCAAGTAGAGTACATTATTAATGACTGCAACATTCAATGTATTATCACTGACAAAGTAAAACTTGAAAGCATTGAAGAAATTAACTTTGATGGTCATATTATTTCTTATGAAACCGCCAGCAAAGGGGTTGCGTCATTTGATGAAATATTTAAATATTACAATAAACCGTATGTTTGTGACATTAATGGTCATAGCAATGCAGTAATTACTTATTCTTTTGGTGTGTCAGGTACACCAAAAGGTATTGTAATATCTCATCGGAATTTAATTGATTCTGCGCGTGTTGCTTCTCAATATTTAAAATTATCCCATGACGATGTTATTTCAGGGGTACTTATTTTTAATCTTGATTATGGTCTGAATCAGATTTTTTGTACTTTATATAAAAAAGCAACCTTGGCACTACATCGTTTTATTTTGCCGGAAGATTATTTCAACCACCTTATTAACGATAAAGTAACCGTATTACCTTTAATGCCTGTTAATATTTCACAACTGTTTGATGGTGTAGAGCGTATACCCAGTGCCGAGTTATTTTCATCCGTAAAAACAATTACCTCATCAGGCGGTAATGTTACTGCCAAAATGATTAAAGATTGTAAAAACACCTTTACTCAAGCTGACTTCTATTCCATGCACGGTTTAACAGAAGCCTTTAGATCAACCTACCTTGATCCATCACAAGCACAAATAAGACCTGATTCTATTGGTAAAGCGATCCCTGATGTTGAGCTCTACGTCATCAATGAAGAAGGCAAAGAATGTGCTGTACGTGAAGTGGGCGAGCTAATCCATCGCGGTGGTTATATTTATCGAGGCTTTTGGAATGCACCGGAACAAAATGCTCAGCGTTTTAAATCAGTGCAAATATTGAAAGATGTTATCAATTTAGAAGGTCAATTAACCGATGAAACGGTCGTTGCTACAGGCGATTATGTTTACAAAGATGAAGAAGGTTATTTCTATTTTGTCTCCAGACAAGATGACATGATAAAAACGAGAGGCTTTAGAGTTTCTCCGCTTGAAGTAGAATCAGTGGTTGCTAAAAATATTCCTCAAATTGAAAAATGTGCCGTTTTTGGTTTAGATAACGAACTTATCGAAGAAGAAATTGTGATGGTTTATTCTGCGGCTAGTGAGATAACTGAAAAAGAAATATTGTTTGAACTAAAAAAACACCTTGCTTCATACATGATACCCAACAGAGTGGTTTATAAAAGATCATTACCTTTGGTACAAAGTGACAAAAATTTAATTAATAAAGATGAATTAAAAAGAGAATTATCGGGCACAGATTAGCCGTTTGTACTGTTTTTAGTTAGTCGATTGGCATAATGTTCAATAAAGTTTATGTGCTGCAGGAACAGACCAGTAGCACATACTTATTAAGTTTTAATGAATATTAAAACTTAAAGCGACTCACGACATCTGACATATTATTGCTGCTTGATTTTAACTGTAAACTAGCATCATTAAGTTTGTCAGAGGTGGCTAAAGATTCATCTGTCATGCCAGCTAAATCATTTATACGTAAATTCACCTCATTAGCAGTTTGAGTTTGTTGCTCAGTAGCCCTAGCAATTTGAGTATTCATTTCAGAAATAAGCTCCATTAATTTATCTATTTCAGATAAAGAATCATCAGCTTTAGCCGTTTGTTCAACTGTTTTACTCGAAATATCTTGGCTGATTTTAACTACGGATACCGCTTCTTGAGCATCAGTTTGCAGTTTTTGAATCATTTGTTGAATTTCATTAATGCTTTGTTCTGTGCGGTTGGCAAGAGTTCTAACTTCGTCGGCAACCACAGCAAAGCCCCTGCCTTGCTCTCCTGCTCTAGCCGCTTCAATAGCAGCATTAAGGGCAAGTAAATTGGTTTGATCAGCAACACCGCGAATAACATCAAGAACAGAACCAATATTATCACTTTCAGCTGCAAGTGTAGCAACCACTTTAGAAACATCATCAATATTGATTGATAATGATTGCATTTGGTTAATAGTGTTCGAGATTATTGCTTTACCTTGTGATGTGTTGTCCCTAGCTTTGCTTGCTGCTTGTTCAGCCGCGCTGGCATTATTACTCACATCTCTAATTTGATCCGTCATTTGCTCCATTGCAGTCGCTACTTGCGTGGTTATATCGCTTTGATTTTGTGTTAATAATTGAGCACTTTCACTCGCGTTGGCAACTGATTCAGCATGATTCAGCACAACGTTAGAATTATTGGCAACATCACTCAGGGAACCACGCATTTTTTGTGTGAATTCGTTGAAATAATGAGCTAAGCGCGATATTTCATCTTGTGCGCGATGATCTAATGTTTTAGTTAAATCGCCATCACCTTGTGCAATATCTTTCATTAAATTAGAGGCTTCATAAGTTGGAACAATAATACTCTTACCGATAAAGTAACCTAATAAAATAAGAAATCCAATTAATATAAAGGTATAGGAAAGTAGTTTATTTCGCTGTGTTGCAAATATAGCGTCAATATCATCAATATATGTGCCAGAGCCTATAATCCACTGCCAAGGGGTAAAACCTTTGACAAAAGATATTTTATCTACGGGGTTGTCAAAACCAGGCTTAGCCCATTTATAAGGTACAAAGCCCTGACCGTTAGCTCGCACCACCGTTACCATATTTACAAATAATGCAGTACCATCAGGATCTTTAACTCCCGAAATATTTTTACCATCTAATTTAGGTTTTATGGGGTGCATAATCATAGTTGGAGTAAAGTCATTAACCCAAAAGTAATTGTTTTTGTCATACCTCAGGCTTTTAAGTACTTCAATAGCTTGTTTTTTAGCTTGGTCTTCTTTTAACGTACCGTTGTTTTGTAATTGATGAAAATGTTTAATAACGCTGTATGCTGTCTCAACTACCTGTTGGTTGGCACTATGTTTTTGTTGCAAAAGGGATTGATAGACCTGTGATAAGTTAATAGAACTTATTATGATTAGTCCCGCTAACACCAAGGCTAATAGCAAAAAAAAACGTTGCTGAATAGTGTACTTTCTCAAAAAAAGCATAAAACCCTCGAAAATTAGATATTGGCATGATTTTAGTTTAGTACAAATATTAGAAAATATGATTTTGTACAAGTAATAAAAAAGGGGAAGCAAAAGCTTCCCCAAAAGCAACCTCAATTAGAGGTTAACTAACGCAAGACGGTTTGGCTTTCAGCCATGAATTCAAACCTATAAAACATATTTAGCTGAAAATTGTAAATAGTTGGTATCTTTATTTACTTCAGACATTTCATAGTTACCCACTTCAATACCAAAAGAAAGCTGTTTGGTATAGTTTTTAAATAAATTTACTGCAGCATGATTGCGTTTAGTATTAGCTAAATCAGTATCTATACTGCCGTAAAATATCGTTGAACGCATATCGTCAGTCCAAAAGTGACGATAAGCAGCCATAAATGACGTGGCTTCTTCTGCTTCTTCACCCACTAGGTCACGTGCCGCTACAACACCAACATAACGACCTGTATTGCCGCTATGAACTTGGAAGCGGAAGTCATCTTTACCAAAGGTTTTGATGCGACCAGCAACACCATAGCCAATAGCTGACTCTGTATTTTCTCCAACCGTGTTTAGTTGGCGAACTAAGCCAGATACTGAAACGTTACCCCAATCACCTTTAAAAGTGTATTTGGCAATCACATCAGGAATTGAATCTTGGCTACTATCGCCTTTGTCAGAATATGGGTTTTCTAGTGATATTTGTAAACCACCTGAAGTGTAGCGAATTTGACCTTGGCGGATAAAGGCAGAAGCATTCAGTGGACCACCAAAGTCGGCAGCTTCAGCTAAGGCACTGGTGTTCATAAATGTGGACCATGTTTGGCCAACAAGTATGTTTTTATATTTAATGAACGCATGACGTAATCTAGGGTGTGATGAATTAGAGATGATTTGATTGCCACCACCACCGTAAAAATCCATTTCGATAAAGCCAGTAACATCACCATGAACATATTTAGCATTGAAGCGTGTTTCATTAACTGAAAACTTGGTTGATGAAATATCATCACTAACAACTGAGTGGCCAATCCAATAATCGTCATTGGTTACAGGAGAACTAACATCGCCATTTAATGTACGTACATCGGCTTTAATGAAACCACCAAAAGTGATTTTATTATTGTCAGCTAAATCAAAAGTGTAACCAGCACTTGCAGTGCCAGCCATCGTTAACAAACCTGTGGCTAATAATAGTTTGCTTTTAGTAAATAGTGAGTTATTAAACATTGTAGTTCCCCATTTTCTGCATGTTGCAGTTTTAAGCTTATTGTATTAATTTTTAATGAAAGCTGAGTTCTTTGTCTCTTTTTGCTTTCCCGTAACATCATTTAGATGACTCTATTTTTGTTCTGCTAATAAGATAGATTTAATAGGAAAGTAAAGAAATTAGACCTAAGTCTAAAATGAGGAGTTTAGACGTTATACTTTAGTCTAGATTGTTTATATGTAGTGGAATATTATAAGAGATACCAAAGCTGTTAAGTGTTTTGGTATCTGTAGAAGTAGCCATAATCATATGAAGGGATTATGTTTTTGTTGTTACTGTGCTCAAACCAATGATTTTATATAAAGGACAAAAACTCACAGACCCCGTTAATAGTGGAATTAAGCCAGCCCAGCCCCAAACTGTTTGTGGGCCAAAAAACACTAAACTAATACCTATTATGCCAATTAATATGCGTAGTACTTTATCTATATTACCGATGTTTTTCATGATTATTCACCTAAAATTTTAAAAGTTCTATTAGAGATTATCTTAATAAAAATCTAGTGGCAGTGACAAAGTCACATAAGAATAAAGTTACGAATATTGAAACGGAACGTGTCTTTCTGTACAGCTTATTATTTAAGCAATAACTTGTGATCGAAAGAATCATAATGAAGTATAATTTATATAAGAGGTGTATTAGCGATCAATCCTATGGCATCAATATCATTAAGTTGTATTTTCCCTCGGCTTAAACTGAGCCAGCCTTTTTCTTCAAATGTTTTCAATTGACGGCTAATGACTTCGCGAGCAGTACCTAATTCTGTTGATAAATCTTGATGAGTAATGAATAAACAATGATCTTTATCCACAAGGTTAATCAATTGTTTAGCGAGACGAATATCTATGCGATTAAAGCTTACCTCTCCGACAAGAGTGATAACATCAGATAGGCGCTTTGAGTAACTGTTAAAAACAAACTCTCGAAAGCTTACTGACTGTGTTAAACCACGGTTGAACTCTTTTAAAGGAATTGCTAAAGCGCTGACTTCACTTTCAGTAACGCCTTCAGCAGGGTAATCGTCATTCGCTAATAAACAAGTAGTTGTTAACGTGCAAGACTGCCCTTGAGTAACGCGATAAAGTACAATTTCACGACCATTTATCGCACGGGTGAATACTTTTACTGCACCTTGAGTTACCAGTAAATAATTCTCACAACTGGCTCCTTGATAAAATACCGTGGTGTTGGCTGGCAAGCTTACTTGTTTGGCTGAGTCAATAATCTCTCGGCCTACCGTGTCGGTTATGGTGCTAAATAAAGTCATATTATTATTTCTTTGCTATTTTTTGTAGGTTGTCCTGAACGTAGTGAAGCTCAACAGATTAAGCTCAATATTGCTAATAAAGGACTATTTTGTCAAACCTCATTTAGCTGTGCCGTGCTTCGTTTCGCTCATGACGTATCTACAGATGTTCAACATGTGTTATCGCAACTCGTTACTCGGAACTAATCACTCATAACTAGCCATTGGTATTTGATATTTTGTTTGTAAATAGTCAAAAACTGCTCGAATGCCAAAAGCTTCACCACCTAAAGGGCGGCCAGATAA
>Ga0209826_1002715_pt1 | contig 11455 bp, 10 predicted proteins | sample GOMGulsemesocosm_5_FD_184637 | JGI IMG/M metagenome (GOLD analysis project Ga0209826, IMG submission 184637) | Methane-oxidizing microbial communities from mesocosms in the Gulf of Mexico - GOM15C Gulf of Mexico (SPAdes) (version 2) | ecosystem: Environmental > Aquatic > Marine > Cold seeps...
ATCGACAATAGATAGCTTCACTTTCTGGTCTACATGTAAATGCGCCTCTCGCGCAATAACTGAAGGCAACCGTACCCCCAAACTATTACCCCATTTTTTAATACCTAATGTTACTTCCGTCATACAACCTCCAACTCAAACTCGTTTACACGCAAGTAAAAACGTCGAGCTAACCACTATCAACTTTCCTTTCTTACTAAACAAGCTTCAACTATCTTTTTCAATTCCTCATCCATCGTAACAATCGGTTTCCAACCCAATAAATCACGCGCTTTTGAGCTATCAACCTGCAAAGAAGAAAACAGACGCACTGCTACATCCTCTTTACCCAGCAACTTTGCAGCAAACGTCATCCAACTCACGGGAATAGGAATCAACCAGGTCCTTTTACCAAAAGCACTAGCAACCTTACGGAACAACTGCGTTGTTGAAACATCTTCATTATCTGAAATTAAAAACACCTCATTCGCCGCCTTGGGTGACTTGTTTCTATCCGCACACAAAGCAATAAAACTCACCAAGTTATCTAGCGCCACCAAAGAACGCTTGTTGTTAATAGCACCAAAAGGCAAAGGAATCCCTTTTTGCATCCATTTCATCATCGAGGCAAAATTAGCTCGTACGCCAGGTCCGTAAACTAACGGCGGACGAATGATCACCACTTCCATAGCCGTCTCTTTGGCAATCTGCAATAAACTTTGCTCTGCTTCATACTTAGACAAACCATAAGGATCTACCGGTATAAAGCTATCATCAGGTGAAAAAGGCCTATTTAAATCACTCTTCTCACCGTTAACTTTCACCGAACTAACAAACACAAAACGCTTCACACCCGATTCAGCCGCAGCCCTCGCTAATCGCAATGTCGCATCACAGTTTACTTTACGGTACTCAGATAACGGATCAAGCACCTCATCATCCATAATATGAGCCCGAGCAGCCGTATGAATAACAACATCAACACTACTCAGCACTAACGGCCAGTTAATATCAATTTTTGTTAAATCATCAACAACAAATCGCTCAACTCTAGACTGCAATAGCGAATCAGCCGATCTTACGCAACCAACAATATCTAAAGCTTTGGCCGCTAACTGGCGGATCAGCTCACCACCAACAAAGCCAGTTGCGCCTGTTACTAATACTTTCATAACCTATATCTCATAATTAAATCCACAACGAGCACGACGGGGTCAGGTCACGAGTTAATAGTCTTTGAAGATCATGACGGGGTCAGGTCCCGAATTGAGAGTCTTTGGCTTTTCTGACAATAATACCCACAGTACTAGGGTGTAATCTAAAGTGTTCACCAATTTCTCGCTGACTGTAGGCGCCTGTCTTATATGCCGCCACAATCGCTGAATTTCTATCCAGATGCTTCTCTTCTATCTGTAACAGAGGCACCGCGATCGCTCGCTTTTGTTTTTTTGGAATACTGTAGTCACTTACATCATTTTCAACCTTATTTTGCATTTTAGAAACAAAAGCCTCATTCCCAAGGAATATTTGACCATTCAAACCAGACCAAATATCAATCTTCTGCCCCACCCCGCCTAGAACAAACCGCCTATAATTCTCAATCGCAAACGCCCTATTTATACCCAATTGAGATAACACCCAGTCTGGCGTTAACCATTCTTTCACTTCAGCACGACCAATAAAGGCCAAATAATTACTCCATGGCCAATCTTCTATACTGCGAATCATACCTTTCGCCCTAACGGGGTTAAGAACAACATAACGCGCAAGCTCAAGCAAATATTGATCTTTGTCAACAAGTATTGCTTTGTAACGACCCTGAAAAAGATGCCCCGTTCGCGAGTGACGCCGGTTTGTTGTCTGAGTAAACATACCATTAAGCTGTCGCATCCCTTTTGACAGGTTGCCATCTAACGTTTCTATAATTAAATGGTAATGGTTATCCATCAAACAATAGCCATGGCAAAGCCAATTATAATCAGTGACAACGTTACCTAATATCTCCAAAAAAACTTCTCGATCTACATCATCGTCATAAATGCTTTCACGACGATCACCCCGAGAGGTAATGTGGTACAAAGCATTTGGAAATTCTAGCCGTAAAGGTCTTGTCATAAACAAGAAAGACGCTTAGTTCGCAATTCGGGACCTGACCCCAACCTTTGGACCCCAACCTTTGGACCCCAGCCTGTTTCTTTGAGCTAACACCGCAAGAATTTAGGCATACCCGATAGAAGCACTGTGATACTATTACGGCAATCAAAAACCATAATGAATTCACCACGCTAAACCCTGTGCTCACCCCTTTAGGGTTCACAATTAAAATCATATGTTACTAAAGTTAATCGCTAAGCTTATCATAGGGATCATTGATAAAGTAATTCCTGCAAAAAAAAACAGATATACCTTTTATATAACAACAGGCACTCACTGGGATGCCAATCTACAGTGCTTATTTGCATATATTTGCTCTTATCCAGATACAGAGTGCTGCGTTATTTACAACCACTCAACAAGCAAGACCAACACACCGAAAGAAAAGAGATTATCAACAATACAGGGAATGGCCTACTTGCTTACATCTAAAACTATACTTTTTGACCATGCAGTACCACCTGGAATCAGAGCTGGCAAACATACTATGGTCAATGTATGGCATGGCATCCCCATTAAAACCATTCGTTTTTTTGACAAAAATAGTTTTTCGCCAGGCTATCTTGAGAACCAATCAAAGAATACATCTCTACTTATTGCCTCATCAAAAACAGATAAACTCGCAATGAGTGCAAGCTTTCAAATTGACCCCGACAGGGTTCAAATTACAGGCTTACCAAGAAACGACTTACTTTCAAACCCGCAAAAATTCAACAATAGACTTTCAACCTTGAGTGATGAACAAAAGAAACTGAAAGCTATCATTAACAAAAAACGGCTGATTCTTTACGCCCCAACTTATAGAGGCGACTCTCACAACTCCTCCTCGTTCATTAATCCAAGCAAGAAATTTGAGCTACAATTAGAGCGGATATTAAAAGAAAACAACGCCGTTCTTGGTGTGCGCCCTCATAAATTCTCTCCACCTATAGAATTTGAACACTTAAGTAACGCCAGCCTTGTTTTAGATCTCTCTAGTGAAATAATATCCAATACAAGTATTTTACTTACCTTCACAGACATTCTAATCACAGACTTCTCAAGCATCTGGGTTGACTTCCTTCTGACCCAAAAGCCAATTATTGGATATATCCCCGATAAATCACAATACATCGAAGAAAGAGATTGCCTTTATGATTTTCAATGCATTTTTCCAGGAGAAGAGGCTACAACAGAAAGTGAACTTATAACCTGCATTGAACAAGCCCTAAAAAACAAATTCATTCCAAACTCAAAATACACTCATATCACAGAGACATTTCACACACACACAGACGGTAAAAACACAGAAAGGGTATTCGAAGAAATAAAGAGGTTAATGTAATGCGTCTCTCGAATATTATAAACAAGCGCAGAACAGTCAGGTTACTAGCTAATATTGCATTCAATGTATTAACTATACCTTTTTATATTATCGGGTTTTTCATACCAAAAAAGAATAAGCTCTGGATTCTTGGTAATTACCTTGGGGAAAAAGACAATAGTTTCCACTTATTTCAGTATATTACAAAAAACACTTCCGAAATAAACGCTATATGGATCAGTAAAAATAATAAAAAAATACATACTCAATACAACAATGCCTACCATTACCTTAGTCCAATGGGTATTTATTACCAATACATAGCAGGAGTAAGCATCCACACTACAGGGCTTGGAGACTTCGCTAAGTTTACTGGTGCAAAGAAATATCGAGTACAACTTTGGCACGGTATTCCAATCAAAAAAATACTACTAGACTCCGTTGAAAGCATTCCATTTCAAGAGCAAAACAATATTGCAGGCACCACCAGTCGATGGATCTTAAGGACACACCTAAAAACAGCATACAGTCTGATCATAGCCTCATCGGAGACTGTAAAAACAACATTGATGTCAGCCTTTAACCAACCAGAACATAAAGTAGCCGTAACAGGCTACCCTCGACACGATATTATTTTAAAACAAGCAACAACACATGAAGGTCAAAAAAGAATACTGTACGCACCAACATGGCGCCCAAATAACAAAACAGCCTTAAACATTATTACTAGCTGCATAGAAATCCTTACAAATAAGCAATCAAACTATAGCAACCAACATATTACCGTATCCATACACCCCCTTAATCAGTCCATTAAGGCACACATACAATCCATTCCTAATATTTCCCTATTTGAAGGTTCCGATATAAACACCGAACTAGGAAGCTTTGACACACTGATCACTGATTATTCAAGTATTGCACTTGATTTTCTCCCCTTACAACGAGAAGTAATATTCTACACCCCTGACCTTAACTCATATTCAAAAAAAAGAGGCATTTATCCAGATTTCTTTCGCTTTATTCAAGGGCATCAAATTCTACCTGAAAGCCCAGCGCAAACAGACAACAGCAGCATCGAATTAGCCCAATACTTTAAATACACCGACACTAACGCATGCAAGCGTATAGTAAATCGCATAAAGAAAGACACCTTTAGTCAATGAAAAATATGCTCTTCGCAATCAATGTAGACTGGTATTTTAACCTCCACTGGAAAGACCGTATTTTATCTCACATGACTAAGGGATTAAATGTACATGTATGTTACTCAACAACAAAAATGACATCGCCAGAAGAAAACATTGAAACCAGTATTTATACACTACACAGGTCAAGCGTAAACCCAATCAGCAATCTGAGGGCTTTTCTAAATTGCCTAAAAATGGTTAATCAAAACAAACCAGATCTTATTCATTCCGTCACGGTAAAACCTAATCTATTTTTCGGTCTAATTGCTCGTATCAAAAGAATCCCGATACTCATTACAATTCCCGGGCTAGGCAGTGTTTTTTCTTCCAATAGTTTAAAGTCTAAGCTTTACCAAAAGATAATTCTTTCTATTTATAAACTTACAGCCAAAAATAATTGTTATTTTGTATTTGAAAACCCCAGTGACAAAAACCTGTTTACCGAACAGACAATTTGCTCACCGGATAACAGCTCTGTATCTCCCGGCGCAGGGATCGACCTCAATAAATTCAAACTAAGCACAGACATCATCTCGCCAGATAAAAAAATCAGAGTCTTGTTTGCAGCAAGACTGATTTACGGGAAAGGGCTAGAAGATTTAATACAAGCCGTTGAAATACTCAATAGAACACACCAAAATTTCCAATTGGACGTTGCTGGAATATTTGATAATGAATCTCCGGAAAGTATCCCAAAGGAACAAATATCCTCATGGCAGAAACAAGGGAGAATTAACTGGCTTGGTCAAGTTGATGATATTCCAACCCTACTAAAGAACGTTAATATTGTCGCACTACCTACCACCTACGCAGAAGGACTACCAAGAATTCTTCTGGAAGCCGCTTCAGCAGGTCGAGCAATCGTTGCAACAGGCAGCCCGGGCTGCAATAGTTTAATAGAACACAACTACAACGGCCAACTCGTAGCCCCAAAAAATATTGAGCAACTAGTTTCTGCGCTTCAAGTTTATACAAATAGAGATTTAAGGATATTACACGGATTACGGAGCAGGAAGCTAATTGAGAAAAAATTCACTATGGGTCATGTAATTGATTGCTATAAAAAAGCTTATGAAGTACTTCTTAGTCAGCCTAAGTAATCCCAATAACTCACTCATCTCACACAAAGCCTCCAGTCTTCTGCTAACTGCTCATTGAAACGCTTCAAAGCCCCTTGAGGCCAACAGCCCAAAGAGTATTCTTTAGCATTTAGACGCTCCTCCTTCAACAAATCCTCAGTTCGAATTTGGGCAACAAACTCACCCAAAGAACTCAGATTTTGATCAAGAATATAAGCCCCACGTGAGGAGAAAAACATTTCATGGTATCGGCTATCAGAAAGCCCATGAGGGTTTGTAATAATAATAGGCTTCTCTGTATATAAATAATCATTTAGTACACTCGAAACATCAGTAATCATCATGCCTGACTCATTCATCAGCTCATGAATATTTTTATCAGCGCCATAAACCTCAGCATTACCAGCCCCCTCAAATAATGAGTGTAACCTTTTAAGCGCACGAGCAACCGAAGGGTTTATCATACCCGTATAAGGGTGAGGCTTAAATACAACTTTTATATTTGACTTTTTCAACAGCTGAGAAAATGCTAAATAAGTCGCATCGGAAACAGACGTGTAATTAGCTCCCTCAGAAAAACCTTCCCAAGTCGGCGCATAAAGAACCGTCAGCGCTTCCTTATTAACTTCACTATCAACAATAGATAATGAAATATCGGTCTGAGGCCGTCCGACTAAAGCAAAGCTTGACTCTGGTATAGCTAGCCCAGCTTCCCCAACTCGATCTATAGCCATTTGCCCTGCAACGTAAAGCTTGTCATAACAGCGTAAAAATTTACTTACATTAACAAACTTATCGCTCTCCCCATGATTCACAAAAACATGAGTCAATTCACTCCATCGCATCATGTTGACATTTTTTGCAGCGTTAGCAGGGTAAAGTACAACTCGGGAAGAGCTTGAAAGAAACGAATCAATAGCTCCCATAGCCCTTGCATGACCAATAGGCAGGGAAGTCTTTAAAATTCCCGTTAAATAATGCTGTTCTCTAACTAAAACAAGCACCCGTTTTTCACATTTTTCAAGAACAGGAATCCATTGATTTAACTGATAAACAGAGCCTTTGGCACCTGTACAATAAAAAATAACCTCAGGATTATATTCAGCGACATACGCTTCAATCTTCCTTTTCTTATGCCCAAGAGCATGAGACACCAAACGGCAGCCTTCTTTAAATACTATGACAAGGTAAGGTACTGAAAGTACAACACATAAGCCTAGCAATAAGAACGCAGCATTTGAACTAAACAGGTACGTATAAAGTAAAAAAGCAGGCCAGTGAGAGGCAGTAAAAAAGCGCTTAGAGCTCTGTTGAAACCGGGTTTCACCCTGAGCTAAAACCTTACTATCCGATATATACAACTCAGCTGGAATAAAAGAAGATAACATTGTAACTTTCACAGATGAGCGAATTAGCGTAAATAAACAAAGCCAAAAAACCAACGCCAACTCATAAGGCTGGCCATGCAAATAAAACAACACGACAGCAACAGCAACTGAGGAATAATGCAGCGAATCATCAAAAATAGAAAAAAAATGATTAATAATGACCGCCGCAGGCCTCTTACTTTCGACGTCATCAAAAAACAAACTAACAACTCTTAAAATATAATACAAGGCAGTACAGCTAAAAGCCAAACCACCTATAAATTGCTGCCCACTACTAATTAACAGCAAAACAATGGAGGTGCAACCAAGGGCAACAATCAGCCCCTTAAACGCTAAGTTAATCATAAGTCATCAGTACCTAAAAACGCTACCTTACGAAACCTAACCCACAACACATTGCGACTCTGAATATGCAACGGCTAATTCACCACCCTCAGCGTCATCCATTCCCTTAACGGCCATAATAATTTCTGTTGTAGAGATGCCGGTAGTTCTTGGTAGATATACCACCTCACAAATATCTTTGAACTCGTCAAACTTACCAGCCCAATCATCCCCCATTACGAGCACGTCAGCCTTCAACTCTTCCAAATAATGCCGCTTTAACTCAAGAGACTCTTCAACAAAAACCTCATTAACACAGTGCAAAGCATTAATAATATTTATTCTATCCGCCTGCTTATATACAGGGTAACGACATTTTTTCGAAAAGTTCAACGCGTCACTAGATATCCCCACAATCAGGTGGTCACCCAACTCTTTCGCCCTTTCAAGGATATTTACATGCCCTACGTGAAAGACATCATAAGTCCCAAATGTAACAACTCGCTTCTTAGACATATTTAACCTTATTTCTAAATCTTACACTTACCGAAAAGCAATTTTTAACCGGCTACAAGCTCATACGCGCAATCAACATTATTAATACTGCGTGAATTCCATCAAATGGGTTCAACACATAGCCCTCAGCTATCAAAAAGAACGTCATCAAGAAAGAATTAAAACGCGCATCTGTAATTTGCAGCCTTTTCTACCTTCCGAGCCTTGCCGGCTCTTTTCAAAACATAATTACATAAAAATGCTGGAATTTAACACAACCCAACACCCTAAAGCAATCTTATAATGTAATGTACTTGATGCTAATCGTGCCAAAGCAACCTATACTGCTCACCCCGTTCCAGACACTGTCCTTAGGAAACTCTCATAACAACTTAAAGGTAATGCTGACGTAGTTTGATTTGACAAGAGAAAAAAGATGTTAATGCTCCGTTACCTAGCCTGACTAAGATAAGCATTAATATTGCAATAATAATAGCTATATCCGCACTCAAAACTACCGCAATGATACCCATAAATAATATCAAATAAAACAAGGTGCTGGTGACCTGAATAAATTGTTTGCTGTCAATATTCAATTTTTTCATCAATCGAGTTTGATGAGTTGGAAACGCCCATTGCTCAATAACAACCCCATAAACAAAGACAGCAGCTAAATAAAATATACCGTACTGGACATTAAGCATAAACAGAATGCTGCCAACAAGTAGCAGTAATAGCATATCGGCCAGTACTTGACAAAATGAAGCATAGGTTTTCACGATTACTTTATACGATTTACCCATACCTCTAAATTCATATTCTTTTTTATCTATCATCGCCACCTGCCTATTGACAAGCTTTACTTTGTATATCTGCAACACCACATTTAATAAAAAAAGAACCGAAATAATCGCAATCATTGCACCAATATAAACATCTCGGCCAATATTATTTTCAATATTTTGTAAAAATTGAATGTTTTTTGAGCCTGACAATACAAACAATATTTTCAAGGGCATAAACAGAACAATCATACTGATGAATTTACTTACAAACACCAAAATAGAAATTTTTTTAACCTCTACTTTAGTTTGTTTTTTAAACATCACATACAACTGAGGTAACGAGATAAAAAAGTCAGCCGCTCTCTGGTTGTTTTTTCTAAATCGATTAATCACCCCCATCTAAAGCCTCTATCCTTTTTGCTATTTCAGCAACCACTTCTATTTTATTTAAATGAGTCATGTCATCGATATATTTTATATTTGGAAACCATAAATCATGATTACCTTTTTGTACTCGTGATTTAAAGGCAGGGTGATTTGTCAATGCAAAAGTTGTTGATCCTGACAAACCTGCCAGCTCCAATACGGTCGTACCAGCAGATACAATTACATCAAGGTTCTGCATCACATAACAAACACTTGAAAAATCATTAAATTGATCAATATTTACATTAACAAATTCAAAATTAACGTCATTTTTCAGTCGCTTAACTTCATCGTTACAATCGCCATATTGTAAATTAACAAAGACCACATTTTTCAGCTTAAGCAGAGATACTAACTCCGACAACTGAAAATAGTGCTCATTTCGGCTTATAGTCTCCACCGAGCTTCGCCAACTTAGGCCTATTAATGTCTTATTTATTGCCCTTAACTGTCTAACTTCATTTATGACAGATAACCTTAAACCGGACGGAGGAAGCTTAAAATAAGTAGCTTGCTGACTCTGTAAATAGTCATCAAATAATTCTGACAAAATATCCGTTAAAATAGTCACCTTATCGAACTTATGAAGCTTAGATAATAATTTATTATCCATTAAATGATGTAATTTAGCATGAGGAAGCTGACTATATTTAGTCGCATCAAGATTACTCACTCTACGGGCCCGATTTACCGGAATAAAGTTTACTTCAGGAAAGCGCTGACTTAACAGATCATATAACCTAGGTTCACAGCTAATTGTAATAGATGAATTTATTTTATTTAATAAATGATACAAACATGAAAAACGTATTTCATCTCCGGGCCCCCAACTTGCTAAAACTAGTGGCGAGCTCGCATCGATGATATCTTTTAATTTTTGTGAATACTGACTACCAAAAGAAACAAAAAGAATTTGAGATAATCGCTGACGTTTATAAGTGTGATAAGCACGAACTAAATCGCCCTTTGCAAACCAAAAGTGCCTCTCTAACTTATTATTAATAGCATGCAGATTAACCCCAGGGGGGAACGTACTTTTTTGCCCCGCGTATAACTCATCTGCTTCTAAGAACACCTCTTGCGCAAGACTTAGCTGACCAAGCCTCGTATAAGCATCATAAATTCGTTCATAACACTTGAGTGTAAATATTTTATTTTTATTATATTCATACAGTAAAACAACTTGTTGAAAGTCATTAAGCAAGGAATACAGCTCAAGCTTCTCTTTATAATTTAATTGCGTTAAAAAACCAGGTTTACAAGACAATGATGCCAAATACTCCAAACCATCAAATTTAGCAATAACATAACAGTAAATAAGCTGAGTTATATATTCCGATGACAATGCCTTGTTCTTCAGATACTCTTCAATTTCAGTTTTTTGAGGATATTCAGAAATAATGATTGACGTAGTAATATCATTAATAGCTATAGGATGAATACTCACAGCCTCACCAATATACTCCTTTGATTGTAACGTTCCCTTTGCAATCAAAGCCGCCCAGCTAAAATATTTGCTTCTCCGCCCTTCTATAATCCATCGCTCATGGGCATTCAAAAATTGAATATACTGAGTATATTTACGTTTACGATACAATCGGTTTAGCTTTTTAAATGCCCGTGTTTTTTCTTTACCTTCAACTAACTTAATTTTAGAAATTGAAGCCCCAAAAAAAAACTTATTATTAGCATTCAGTAAAATAAAATGACGAAACCACAGGCTCTTATTTAGCAGATAAAGAACAAATCTAACGGTATATTTTTTAATTATTTTATTCATTGATTCGCAGTACATGCCCAACAAATTGCTGCGTATTAGCACTACCTTTATATTTAAATAACAACGTAAAAGGCGCACTTAAGCCATTATTCTCACTGTTAATCATGGCTTTTAGAGAGCCTAGTAACTGTTCATTTTTTAGATATCTCACCAAATCAAACTGCGCCTAAAGGGTATATCATCCACATAATCACCTACATCAAACAAGTATTTCTTAACCTCAAAAAAAAGTCTAACCACACACTTGGGTAGTCTGTAGTTAACGTATTAGTTATTGTATACTTCTCTAGGTTAGGGCGCATCCTCCTCTTCATCAAAAAATGTAACTAGTCGCCCCTGAAGATTAAGCCGTTAGTACTTGATAATTATCAGGCTCAGCAGTCATTTTAAGTGTTATTTGCTGCATGAGACGCTTTAAATCCCAGGAACAATAAAACCAAGCCAGTAGCTTAGCCATATTGTAAGCGGCAGCTGCTAAAACCACATTAGCATGATCGCCTGCTTTGCCTTTAAGGTAATTTCGGTTGAGTCTATAGTCTGACTTTAAGTGAC
>Ga0209826_1002716_pt1 | contig 11454 bp, 12 predicted proteins | sample GOMGulsemesocosm_5_FD_184637 | JGI IMG/M metagenome (GOLD analysis project Ga0209826, IMG submission 184637) | Methane-oxidizing microbial communities from mesocosms in the Gulf of Mexico - GOM15C Gulf of Mexico (SPAdes) (version 2) | ecosystem: Environmental > Aquatic > Marine > Cold seeps...
AAAATATTAAATTTTTGATAAATGTTTTTAACTAAATAGACTTATACTTTAAGTCTATTACTCTTACTAAGGTCATAAACATCGATTCTTTAATTACAATTATAAAAATAATCGATGGTAAACGGTTTTAGCACTCCTCTCTAAAAAAGTAATGTTTTACTACTCTATGCGTTATGGAAGGTCAAAATATTCAAGTGTTTCTAGAATATTTATTTTATCTATATCAAAAGGGTTTTCTACAAAATACCGACCATCTTCCGTTAACATATATTTCTTTGTCCCTACTTTAAAGTTCTCTCTGGCTAGCTCCCCAAATATTAATACAGGCTGATTCCTAAAAGGCCCGTCAGAATATTTAGAAACTTTAGGCTTCAGGTTCAAGGATTTAATATTGCTTGTAATTTCATGAATTATGCTGTCAACAGCCATACGAACCTCGATACTCCAGCTTCCATATGATTGATTAAACTCTTCAAACATAAGCTCTTTACTATTTTGCTTAGCATTTTCGTATGATTCGTTAAGATGTTTAAATGCTGGAGCAGAAATTTGAATATTTGGTGGCATCTGAGCATTAATTAAACCGTATTGCCTATATTTTGTTATTAAGATTTCTTCTTCAAGCGAATATGTACTGCTCCAGTCTAATGAGTCCTGATTACTACCAAAATGGTCATGGTAGTTAGTTAATTCAGACTCTCTATACCAAACCTCAAAGATATCGACCTGAAGCCCACTGAATTTGTCGATCATTTTATTAATGCCAGGCGCTATTTTACCATTTCGTAGGCCTCGCTTATATCCTGCCTCATGCTCAAGAAATCTTTTATTAACCCCTTTCCCTGCTTTTCCTATATAGATGATATCGAAGGTATCTCCGTTACCTTGCTTAGCTAACATCATATAAACGCCTGGATGTGAGTCTGCTCCATCATTACCCCTACTAATACCTAAATACCTTATAGGTTCATTGGGGTCGGCTTTTCCATTCACGCCAATTTTTTTAGACACCCTTATTCCAGTATCAGCGAATCTCATTCGCTCAATCTCACCTACATTTATCATTTAATCATTTCCCTCCAACCTTCGTAGAGCATCACCATAGCCAATGTATCCAACTCACAATATCTTAACAAAGCTTTCTTAATCTGCTCATGCTCGAGGTCTTTCATATCATCGTACTGGCATTTAGCATATGCCATCATTGCCGCAGCACCTTGATCGATATTATCATTAACTGATGACTCAAGAATCGCCATTTCCTCAGTCGTTAAATCATTTAGTATAGGTGGCAATAACTTATATGGGTTTTTAGGTGTCACCCCATCTTGCTCAAACTCTATCCATATCTTGTTTTCAAAGTTTTTACTAACAACCCCGTTCTCTGCGCCATAAATAGCCGATGAATATTTTTGTTTAAGATAATCAGAACTATTTAGTATGGCAGGCAATAGGTACTTTATTGAATTTGAACCTTTAGTCTCAGGGTTTAAATAATAACGTTTAGCTATTTCACATAAATCGACCATATTTGACTCACCTATATGCTCATCGTTTTGCGTGATGTCTTTTATAAATGTCAGCAACTCATCTCTGTCACTTATTTCAGAGCTATCTTCACTTAATTGCTTTGCAATGGTTGTAAGACATGTATTTTCATATGAAGAGAATCGAAAAATAGTCCCATATCGACCATTGCTAACACCATGCTCATCTAAACTACTTTTGAGTTGGCGAATAAATTCGTAATTAGGGAAATCATTAGAGTTAAGGTTTATATAATCCCCCACATGTACAATATTCTGATCTTTATCTACAGTATGGTGTGAAAACTGAAATATAATGTTTTCATTAGGCCGTCTTCCTGCATGATAGGGTATTGCTGATAACGAAGTTTCAAAGTCAATAAAGCTTAATGGGTATCGCCAACTATTAAACTCTTCAAGCATCCCTTTATTATCTATCCAGGTCGATTTATCATCGACCTGAACTTTTTGGAGAAGTTTCCAGGCACGCTCTTTTTCTGACAAACCAGGTTTTCCATCAGACTTAGGGGCTATATCACTTTCAATGACCTGTGAAACTTTAAACCTCTGTTGACTAACTAGATTATCGACATTGCGCCAAGGAAGTCCTTTATAGTCAAGAATATTGGGTTCATTAAAATCCGTATCCCCCCAATTGTTTTTCTCTTTCCAGCACTCTTTAAACCCACTCGTCAAACCGTCAGCTTCCTGCCCTTCTGTTGTAGTAAACTCACATTGACTGCATTTTTTTCTAGCTATTGGGGAGCTAATTTTCTCATTCGCCCCGTATTTTTCCGCAAGAAAATTAATATTATCTATAAATAATAAAGTGGGGGTTGGTGCAACTTCCTTAGTAATAACGGCTATTGCTTCATCCGCTTCAACCTCTCTTAATATGCGTGTTTCAATATCCGCATCATTGAGGCTATTTACTACGTCAAAGCCATGATCATCATTTCGCTTAATTCTTATCTTTTGGTTAAGTCCAGATGTCTGACAAGTAACCGTTGTATCAACAAGCAACAGGAATGATGTGATTATTAAATTTGGGAACGCCTTTTCGAGTACATACTTTTGAAAGGCGACGTCCTGTACAGGATCACGCATTTTTGGATTGACACAATTTTTAACCAATAGTTGCTTTTTAACATTATCTGGAGAATATGATTTCGACTTAACCTCAATTAACTTCAGGTTTACCCCATCTTTTATTAGGATATCAGCCCTGATAAATAACCTCTGATGGCGGACAGCCCCTTCATAAATTATTGATGTATCTTTCTCTAAAAGAACAGTGGTTTGCTCTAAAGCATCTTCATGATCATGTGTAGATACCTCTACACCTCCGGGGTAGTATTGCTTAGCTAGCTCACCGACCTTATGCCCCCCATCAGCCAGTGCTTCTAGAAACGGGTCATCTGATTTAGAGCTAGTGTATCCATTTTTTTGGTAATACAGCTTTGTAGGGCATTCGCAAGCTAACTTATATAATGACTTTGTTAACACCAAACTTCTCCTTGTTAATGTATCTCCTGATACGGATTCAACACCTTTACATCACTGTAAATAATTTTTACCATTAGCCATTTACTCAACCGTTATTCTCCCCCTGAATATTAAAGAGGGAATGAAGGGGCCAAATAAATATAGCCCATATTTACAGATCTTGTTATTTACTTAACCAATCTTTGCCTCGTTTTATCAGCTACTGTTACTAAATGTAGTGCTTCCGTCTCATGGGTCATTCAGGGCTAATTATTTAAATGGTTTGAGTTAAGGCGTGTGTTAGCTTGGAGTTCGTTAAATGTTTGTTTGCCATCAGCAACAGCATTAATATTCTTCAAGTGACATATGATGTCATCTGCAGTGAGTGTGTCTACTGCTTCCCAAGCTACTGCAACCAAGTCAACTGATCGTAACACTTCGGCTTCGTATACTAATTGGTCATATTCGCCCATATCAGCTCCTTCTTTAATTCATTTGAATCACACTTCAGTATTGCGATAAACAATGACGCATAAAATTTATTAGAAAGAATTCATTTGTCGCATAGTCTTCATTAATTTGTTAAGTGATTTTTGTTTAATCCAGTGCTTTTATGCAGATCGTTAAACGATTCCTTACCCTCTGTAACTAATATAAGGTGGTCAAGATGTTCTATCATGTCATCTGCGCTCAGGTTATCACCACTGTCTGCCCATGCTTTTGCCACTAAATCAAGTGATCTGTAAATTTCTGCGTCATGGATGTCATCACCTAGGGTACGCATATCAACTCCTTTTTTAATTCATTTAAATCATACGTCAGCATTACGACAAAAAATGACGCATAAGATTTATTAGAAAAAATTCATTTGTCGTATAGTCCCTATATAATGATTTCACTTGTAAAAAAGCATACGTGAGCTGGCTAGAAGCCACGATTTATAGGCAATGGGCATGTGTAGATTAACTTCAAACTTTTTATTTTCAAGACTTACCTATAACCTTTCTAAAAAAGGTCATCAATGCCATGACCGGAAGCATGAATAACTATTAAAGTGGGTCGTGCGCGATTTCCGCCGCACGTAAATTGCGACAATATAAGACGCATATGCTTTATATTATTGACAGCTAACTAAACAGCAAGCTTTAAACTTATGAGCAAATCAGAAGACACGCTTTACCGGCAATGGGTCATGCTAACTAAGATTCCTAGGTACCCAAGAAAAACAACCGTTGCCACCCTCAAAGACATACTGACTGGTGAGGGCTATTTTATTGACACACGTACGGTTCAACGCGACCTAAACAAGCTCTCCGTCTCATTTCCCCTCAGTAACGAAACAGAAGGCCGTAAAAATTATTGGTTTTGGATTGAGGACGCGACTATTCAAGACTTACCAGGTATGGACCCCGTCACCGCACTTGCGTTCGACATGGCTAAGTCCTATCTCGAACCGTTGCTGCCAAAAACTACGCTTAATTTACTTCAACCCTATTTCACAAGAGCTAAAGAGGTGCTTAACGATGAAACGAAATCATCATTAAGAAAATGGCCTGAAAAAGTTAAAACCATTGAGCGAGGTCAAAAGCTACAAGCCGCCTCAATCGACTCGGGAGTACAACAGACTATCTACCAAGCGCTACTGGAAGAAAAGACCCTTCAAGCCAGCTATACCCCACGTGGGCAAGATAACCCTAAAGACTACCTAATCCATCCTTTGGGGATAGTGCATCGCATGGGGGTTGTTTACCTTATTTGTACACTGTGGCAATACGACGATATAAAGCAGTTAGCCCTTCACCGCTTTAAAGCAGCTACCATTGAAGATGAGGCAGCTAATATAAGAAGCGACTTTTCTCTTACCGAATATATTGAAAGCGATCAAAAACTGGCTTATCCAATAGGTTCAAAGAATATTAATTTAAAGCTTCTTTTCGATAAGACAGTCGCCGAACATTTAGCCGAGACACCTCTTTCCGAGAATCAAACAATAAGCCCGCAAGGCGATACGAAAGTTGTTGTTACGGCGACTGTCACCGACACGCTGGAACTTCAATGGTGGCTTCAAGCTTTTGGTGACAATGTTGAAGTGATTGAGCCCATACAAATGCGTGAAAAATTTAAAGAAACAATTAAACGGCTAGCATTGATTTATCGATAATCAGGCAGCACTTTTACACTCTTAACCTATACTAACCATGCAGAGCAATACCCACGCTTCTAAGATTGATATCACAATAAATGGGAGCCCTAACCACTTAGGTACAATTGATACGTGGTTAATAGCATCCCCTTATCAGCACTGTTAGAAATTTAAGGAAATCATGGAAAACATTCAAATAAATGAAATTCTAGATAGAGCCTCTTGTCTAGAAAATAATAATACAGAAGATAACTACAATAAATCGTATTACCACTTTGTAAAATATTTTGAAAGTAAAAAGAAACTGACTGAGCACGACCTAGTTGTTGGAGCAAATTTCACTTATGGCTGGATGCCTACAATATTAAACTTTAAGAGCGAAGAGTTTAATTCGGCTGTATCAATTTTAAATGAGGCTAAAGGCTTAGAAAGAATTACCGATGAACAAATAATGACTCTGAAGAAACTAATAAATAATTCTCTAGTAGGTGTTTCTAAACTTTTACACTTTATTAATCCCAGTGTCTATGCAATATGGGATAGTCGCGTGTGTAATTTTTTAACAGGGGTATCCCACAAATATAAGGTGGAAAAGATCGAACTATTCTGGTCATACTTAGACCTGTGCAAAAAGGTTTCATTAAATCCAAAGTTTCAGCTTATTCATGAAAAGCACATAGAAAAAGTAGGGTACAACATCACACCGATGAGAACCGTTGAGCAAATAATGTTCATTTGTAGCAATACCCCTATACGGCAATGATCAAAAAAATCAAGCTCGTCGGCTGGGACACGGAAAAGATCCGTGCCCCTTGTTTAAAAAGTTAGGTATCATAAAACTATAAATATAATAACGCGTTAACCATCGCTTTAATGAATCTCTTTACCTTAGGTTAGTATGTCGAAATTAACCCTCACCATACAAAATTGTCCTCTCTCAACTTTTGCTCGCCTCTCCAAGAATAAGCCACCAATTTCCCTGCTTTCGCTACACTGTAATCAAGGCAAGCGTTATTTTCTGATAGTAATTGCGGTGACTTTTCGTTAAACCAATAATGCCCAACAAAAATGGGCTTCTCCACCAGTGGAGAATAATGGTTACTGTCAATTTGCGTCTGGTCTAGCTTATGCTCATTTATAAACCCTGAACCTAAGTGCAGCCTTTCTTTTATTTCCTTAAAGCTAGGCACTACCTCTATCCCCTAACGGGTGAGATAACTCTTTAGTTAACTTTTAAAAATTACTGGTGGATGAGAGCTTGTAGCATTGTAGGCTTATCATTAAGCAAGGTATTCAACATCATAGACTACTTCTGTGAAATGGTTCCGTCCATTAGGACAATAAAAGCAGTTAGCTAAGGAGTTATTTTCTGTATTATTATTTTAAATAAAGGACACAGAAGATGAGCAGAAAAAGACGTAACCATTCACCAGAATTTAAATCAAAGGTAGCATTAGCTGCATTAAAAGGTGACCAAACACTGTCTGAATTATCCCAGCGCTACGGGATTAATAGCAACTTGATTGTTAAATGGAAGAAATTATTATTAACGCAAAGCAGCGAAGTCTTTGCTTCAGGTAAAGGTTTAGCGCCCGATAGAGAATCTGAAATACAAGGCTTACAGGCCAAGATTGGTCAGTTGACGATGGAGAATGATTTTTTGTCCAAAGCGCTCGGTCATTAGACCGGGCGCAGAGAAAAGCCATGATTAATTCAAACTCAATATTGCCACGTACCCGGCAATGCCAACTGCTCAACATTCATCGATCAAGCACGTATTACCGTGCAAAAGCTGCCTCAGATGAAGATCAGACGGTGATGAAGGAAATTGACAAGCTTCACCTAGATAAACCATTTTTAGGTTCACGGCGGCTCACTGATGCCTTAAAAGAAGACGGTGAGGGTATTGGGCGTAATCGGGTTATTCGGTTGATGCGGTTAATGGGAGTTCAAGCTATTTACCCGAAACCACGAACCAGCGAACGCAACCCCGATCATAAGGTCTACCCGTACTTGCTCAGAAACATGACCATTAACCAGCCCAATCAAGTCTGGGCAACGGATATCACATACATCCCAATGGATAAAGGGTTTAGCTACCTCACTGTGATTATGGACTGGTACAGCCGAAAGATATTAAGCTGGCGTCTGTCAAACAGTATGGATATGAGTTTTTGTATTGATGCCCTTGAAGAAGCCATTCACCACTATGGTTGCCCTGATATATTTAATTCAGATCAAGGCAGCCAGTACACCAGTGGTGAATTCACGCAGGTGTTAAAAGACCATCAGATTAGAATCAGCATGGATGGTAAAGGTGCTTGGCGCGATAATGTGTTTGTTGAACGTTTATGGCGTAGCGTGAAATATGAAGAGGTGTATCTCAATGCGTATGAATCGATGGCGCATGCGAGGTCTTCATTAGGAAAATGGGTGACTTACTACAACCAACAACGCAAACACCAAACTTTAAAGGCAGCACCTGATCAGGTATATTATGAAACCATCAGGCCGTCAATCGCGGCATGATTAACTGGAAAAATAACTCCTAAGTAGGCTGTCCTAATTAGTGGAACCACTTCTTAACGTCTAAGAACTTTGGGTTGCCGTGCGGCATTTCTGTTCGCGTTTGTTTTTTTACTTCTACCCCTGATGCCTCTTCGATAGTCACAGTTATTTTCGGTTGCTTTGAAACCACCCATTCCTCGTGAGCAAGCCTTTCTAAGTTGTCTAGTTTCGCTATCTCCTCAGCTCTTGCTAAATTAAAATCTATATCTGCTGATTCTATCCACCGTGTACGCAAAGCTTTAAGGTGCAAGCTAACCGACTGCTGCGTTAAGCCGATAATCTCACCTATTTCTACCTGTGTTTTCTTAGAAAGATACAACCTTCCTATTTCATTCCTTTTTGCTGCTATTTCTATTTTCTTACGTCTGCTCATACAAGTCTCTTGATACAAGTAAATGATTAAAATAATTACCTATACGTGGTAATAGTAGGTGTGGTGTATATTTGCCACTTGGTGCCTTTCTAAGTCATTGATTCCTTCCTCTTACTAGTAGAATTTATGCAATCTCTGGCTTTAGTTCACATTTTGAGGTGGCGTTTTTGCTACCTGTGATCCACATCTAGGTGGCATAAATACACCGGTAACTTTAATTTTCATTTTTCCATAGCTCCCATTTGTTGCTAGGTGGGAGGCTATTAAATGGAAGCCAATTCAAACGCCATGACCTTGATTTGCTTTGCGTTCGACTATTGAATATTGATTCATCCACTAAGGATATGAAGCCACGCTCTTCTAGCACCTTAAATGCGCGCATTGCTATTCGTCGGTCACAAGGTATTTTTTTAGCTGCTTCCTCAACCCCATAGTCAACTGGCTTATAATTTCTCCAATGGATTTGCAGCAATGTAATCAATACCTTTTGTTGAGGCCTTAGGGTCAAGTAATTCTCTGATTCCAATAGAGGCCTTTGTATAGCAACTACCCCACCTCTTTTATCGAATGGCAGAGACTGTTTTGTTTTAGCCACAAAGCCCTTACCCGTTAAGCTGACGCTTGCTTTTTTCTATACGCTTAATTTCTTTTTCAGAAATCCAATATCTACAACACTTTGTAGGATTCCCCATATAGCCGCGTACCGTTTCATACTTTCTACTTATGGTTATTCGGTGCTTCTGTTCCAACGTGGCCACGGTACTATGGAGGCAATGATCATGGAGGTGCGTAGCAGCCTCAAAGCGGTTAAAGCTCCTTCCTGACATTAGAGCTTTAAATACACGCTCATTCTTGGTTATAGGCTTATTTGTGAACGGCTCTGAATCAGACATTTCAACTACCCACACAATTATGAGAGTGCTTAGACAAGTAAGCATCAAGCTCCGACTGCTTGTAACGAACACACCGGCCGATTTTTGAATATGGAATATTCGGATGGCCAATACTTCGCCATTTTGCGAGCGTACGCACCGAAATACTCAAGTATTTCGCTGCTTGTTCAGGGGTAATAAGGTGCTGTGTATTGCTCATAACTAACTCTCTGCTTACCTAGGTAATCGCTAGGATTGAGCGTTAGCTTAGAGCGATGATTTATCAAAATACACGGGGAAATTAAAAATCAATTCCCCCAAGCGTAAGTCATTGATTTATATATATCAAACGTTTGGTGCTTATGGCAGGAGCTGCCTTTATGGGTATGAAAAGCTCACCCACGGGATTGGTCAAGGAATTCTTTTTTTCAACCTGTTGTACTCTCTTCGGATGGTTTCGGGCGACACATTATGTTTTTCTGCTACTAACTCGCTTGCTTTTTTTAGTGTTTGCCCAGCAACACGTAAAGCCCCCACTTCACTATATCTCGCATATTGTTTAAGCGAATCACGTACCCTCCCTCTAGGTGGCGGCTCTATAAACAATGGATTAAATTTAACTTTACGTTCAGTGGCGTCATACATTGTTTCCAGCATTAATAACGCAAAGGCCTTTCTTGCCGCCTCTGGCAACAAGTCATCATGAAGTAAAAATGACGCTATGCGGATTTCATGTTGGTCACCAAAAAATGGCTTTCCTTCCTCATATACCCGATTACTCCACTCCTCTAATAAAAAATAGGCATATAACGCATACTCACCTGCGTCGATAAGACCATTAGACGCATGATAATCATCATATTTACAGATTAGGTGTTCTGGTTCAAATTCAAAACCCGTACATTCCATGTGTTGTAGTAATTTTGAAAGCACCTCTAAGTCCACATCCTTTAGCCTTCTCATACGCCGCTCCTTCGCATCGTTCAAATAATAACCAAGCCAGCTGGTGAATGTGTCCAGCTTTTCGGGAGCTACCCTAGACTTGGCTTGATGGGGTTATATTGCTTTGCTGTTAGCTTCTCGGATATTGGCCGAAATGGATTCAATTACGGCTGAGAAGTCATCGGCTAAGTACGTGCCAATTCCTGCCAAGTTATGCGCGGCTGTTCCTTCTTCGCTTTGAGCTAAGCAACGCGCCTAGGTCACTAATTGATTTATGGCTAAATTCAATGGCTTCATTTACATCTGCTGTTAACATATTTTTTCCTTGCTAATTATTGTTTTCCCTAATGGGCTGCTGTTGATTTCGTGGTAATTACTTCTAATAAATTCCTTTACGGTGCCCGACGCGCACCACTAAGACTATAAGTTCGTTTTAGCCGCTTTAAAGTTGCAAGCTTCCAGCTGTAATTGTTGAGCCATCTTTTCTAAGTAGGCCTATTTTTATCATGCCGTTTAAATCGCGGCTTTTAGTGGCTGGAGAAAGCTCTGAGTACATCGCGTTGTACCATCGTTCGCTATTCAAGTCATGCTTGGTGATTGAGCCTTTGGCGTAGTCCATGATGTTTTCATATAGCTCATGCTGCCTTGAGTTTATCTGTCCCTTCCTTAGTAAGTCGCCTAAGATAGCTAGCCCCATCATTCTGCTAGCTATGCTACTGGCGTTGTTATGAATTCTTTCAATGGTCTCAGCCATTCCTTTTAAAGCTAATTCAATAAATTCCGTATTACAGGTCTCAGGTTGTTTCTTCTCCTGTTTTCGGCAGTGGTTGAAGGCGAAATAATAATCATCAATATGGTCTAGATAATATCGGTCAAGCCCTTTTACCCAGCCTTGGTAGCCACCGTGATATAGAATGGCTTTTTCTAATAGTCGACCTACACGCCCATTACCATCATAAAAAGGGTGAATGCGTTCGAAGTAGTAGTGAATAAGCCCTGCTCTGATGAGTGGAGAGGAGTTTTGCTGCTCATCAGATATGGCCCATTTTTCAAGCCCAGTCATGAGAGTGCAAATATCAGCATGTGCTGTTGGTGGTTTATACCGGCCTCCGTGAGCATCGTCGCCTACATGAGTGATAATACCTTTAGGGTGGTCTCGATACTCTCCAGAGCGGTAATCACTGTCAGTCAGTCCGTCGGACACAATACAATGTAGAGACTTAACCATGTTGCTGGTAATTGGTAGAGTTGGCTCTTCGCTATTTTTGGTAACATATTCATCAAGGAAGCTATAGGCGTTAGCTAAATTTTTGATTCTTCTTTCTCTGTTGTTTGCTGCTTCCTTTGGGTCTTGTAAGACTGCTTCAGCTTCAATATCAGAAACATCACCTCCCTCTATTGTATCGGTACTGGCAATCCCTGTAACCATAGCCTGTTGCTCAAGTTGTCCTGCAATTTGAGAGTAGGCAGGCATGCTCATAAGCATTCGATTGCCATAGTCTACACGCTCAACTAGATGTCGAATTGTCTCACCCAAACCCACTT
>Ga0209826_1002717_pt1 | contig 11453 bp, 8 predicted proteins | sample GOMGulsemesocosm_5_FD_184637 | JGI IMG/M metagenome (GOLD analysis project Ga0209826, IMG submission 184637) | Methane-oxidizing microbial communities from mesocosms in the Gulf of Mexico - GOM15C Gulf of Mexico (SPAdes) (version 2) | ecosystem: Environmental > Aquatic > Marine > Cold seeps...
GAAATAACTGAGGGTTTGGACACAGATGACATAGCCGACATACTGCAGCAGCTACCCGAACGTGTACTGCGCGAAGTCTTATCCGGCATGAGCATCCAAGACCGCGACCGCGTGGAATCAGTTTTGTCTTACGAGGAAGACACCGCTGGCGGCTTGATGAACACGGACACCGTTACCGTGCGCCCACGCTTAACCCTCGATGCCGTGCTGCGCTATTTGCGCAGGCACGACACTCTGCCCGCATCGACCGACAACTTAATCGTCGTTAACCGCAAGGACCAATTCGTAGGGATCCTGCCGCTGGCTACAATCCTCACATCAGACCCCAGCATTACGGTTCGCGAGGTTATGCTGACTGATGTGGATGCCATCCCTGCCAACATGCCCGACAACCAAGTGGCGCTACTGTTTGAAACCCACGATTGGGTTTCAGCTCCCGTCGTTGATACCAATGGACAACTGCTGGGCCGTATCACCATTGATGACGTAGTGGATGTCATCCGTGAAGACGCTGACCACTCACTTATGAGCATGGCAGGCCTCGACGAAGAGGAAGACACCTTTGCCCCCGCCATTCGCACCACTCCTCGCAGGGCCGTCTGGCTGGGCATCAACCTGTTAACCGCCATTATCGCCTCATCGGTCATCAGTATTTTCCAAGACACGATCGACAAGGTCGTTGCACTTGCGGTACTTATGCCTATTGTCGCCAGTATGGGAGGGGTGGCTGGCAGCCAAACACTGACGGTGGTTATTCGCGGCATGGCACTCGGCCAGGTCAGCCGCAGTAACATTGGCTGGTTAATGTCACGGGAGTTTCGTGTAGGCCTCTTTAATGGCCTGCTCTGGGCCGCCGTGATGGGCCTGGTCGCCGCCACCTGGTTCGGAGACATAACCATTGCCTTTATTATTGCTGCGGCCATGGTCATCAACCTGATTACCGCTGCCCTAGCCGGCGCTTTTCTACCCGTCGCCCTCAAGAGCCTGCGCATAGACCCGGCTCTGGCAGGGAGCGTGGCATTAACCACAATCACCGATGTTGTCGGCTTTTTTTCCTTCCTTGGCCTTGCCACCTATTTTTATGCCTAAGCTATAACGACAGAGCTTAACGCGACTAAATCACACGACTAAACAAGACAGTAATAATGAGTAAATTCAAACACCACGACCAAGAAGATGACGATTTCGGTCCGTCAAGAACCCAAATAAAACGCGAAGTTGAGGCCCTGCAAACTCTAGGGTTAGAGCTGGTTGAACTGGGCGATAAGCACTTAGCTCAAATTGGCCTAGAGGGCCGGCTTGCGGACGCTGTCTATGAAGCCCGAGGCATGAAACATAGAGAAGGCCGTCGACGCCAGCTGCAATTTATTGGCAAGCTGATGCGCGATGAAGATCACCAGGTGATCCAGGCAAAGTTAGATAAGGTAAAAAACATTGGCCGTCAAATGTCTCACACCCAGCAGCAAACTGAAGTGTGGCGTGACCGATTATTAGCCGAGGGTAATACCGCCCTGCAGGAGTTTATCTCCAGCCACCCATCTGTCGACGCACAGCATTTACGGCAACTAATTCGAAATACACAGAAAGAGCTTACCCAAGGTAAAGTCACCACCAATGCCAACAAGCTTTTCCGCCAAATTCGCGAAACACTAGAGCAGGTCGAGCCCTAAGCGCTATTAATCAAGCCCAGTAGGGACTACAGACTGAAGATAACACCAGCGTATTTAGTCCTGCATTTTTCCGCTACAACCCCTCTTGCACAGGTGAGTGCTGCACCGGAGGGGCTGCGTCGGGAATAAAGGCCAAAGCTACTGAGTTAATGCAATACCGTTGCCCTGTGGGCTGCGGGCCGTCATCAAATACATGCCCAAGATGCTCACCACATTTAGACAACACCTCTACACGCTTCATACCCCAGCTGTAGTCAGTCTTTAATACTATATTTTCCTTGTCCAGAGCTTCCCAAAAACTGGGCCAGCCAGTGCCTGATTTATATTTATGCTCCGAGCGGAACACGGGGATTTGACAGCCAGCTGTTACAAAAACACCCTTGCGCTGCTCACCAAGTAACTCGCCGGTATGTGGTCGCTCAGTCCCCCCGCGCCACATCACTTTATACTGCAGCGGGGTTAAAAGCTGTTTCCAGGTCGTCGCAGGAATCGTCTCCAACTCGCGCCCCTCTGCCAGCAACACCTTAGCCTCCGTTACACTGAGTGTCGCCGCCGCTGTCTCATCGCTATCCCATAGCCAGGCACTCACCACCGGCGCATAAAAGACAGAACCAGCACCCGCCAATATAACGCCGCAGACAGTCGTACGTGTAAGCCAAGTTGTTAGCTTGGCCAACGGACGAGCATTAAATCGATAACTTTCCACAGGTAACCCTCAATCACACACGAGATCATTTACATTCATCGCTATCTTAGAGGGACGAACCAAGAAATAATTCCCCTAGCATTGGAATTCAGCTGCGTTAGATTTATGGGAAGCGAACGATAGCAATAAGGAACCCCAGCTAAGAACCCCAAGTGAGCAAGCCTCAGAGAGCAGAGCCGCTGGCATCGCCCGGCGTGACGTCGCGCTGACGGGCGGCATCGGACGCCTCACGAACATCCTCGGCAGCCCGCCTTGCCGCTTTATTATCAAATAATTTATGAAACTCAACCTTAGGGTCAGACCAAGCCCCGGTCATTTGATAACTAACACTGGCCACCTTATCAACCTGCCGCTTAAACAGCTTACTCACGGCGTAAACCCCAGCCGCAACAGGTAAACCCCCAGCAAAAGCCGCTATAAGAGTTGCATTGCCTCCCACGGGAAGGGTTGCCACCATGGAGGTATCGAGCGTCTCATGGTTTAGATCAATCTGCCCTCCCATTTGCAAACTCGCCGATGGCGTATCAACCTTAATCGGTTCTACTAAAAACATCTGACCCTGCGCAAAGCTCAGGCGGCCATCGATCGAGTCAAACGCCATGCCACCCTTATAGAGATCCGAGAAATCCAAGCGTAAACGTCTGGCCCAACTGTCGAAGTTAAACAGCCCAAATAGACGCAATAAAGCATTACTGGCTCTGCCGGTATTTTTGAAAAAACGCCCCTTTTCAATCTCCATAAGCACGTCGCCCTCTAACCCAACCAGAGACGCCGCAGCAGGCGATCCAAGCCAAGTCAGGTCACCGACCAAGCTCGCGCGTTTCGATTCCAACGCTTTAGACTGCCCCCATGATTCAAAGACTCTAACTAGGTCTGAGCTCGATACCATGCCACTGAAGTGACTGACGTCGCCACCGTCGGTACGCAGCCAGGTAAACTCAGCGCCGCCCTTATCAGCTTTAGGCTTAGCCCCCAGCTGAGCCCCTCGTATATCGGCTTGCAGCTGAGTCACCGTAACGCCACTCTCGACAGGCCGCAGTAAAAATGACCAGCGACCCAAGTCATCTTCGCCGAGCATGACTTCACGCGCGGAAAAATCCACAGGGATTAAATCGCGTGGATCCACGCTCGCCAATGGGTCACTAAAGGCCACTGGCGCCTGTACTTCTTTGCCCTGTTCAGCCTCGGCGGATAACGCCACAGGCCAACGTAAATAATCCAAATCAAGCTGCAGGGGTTCATTGTCAAACCACAACAGCTCACCCGCCAATATTGGGTGCTCCAACACCAGCTGCCAACCATGGGGAATGGCTTGCCCCCCAACACTCAACTGCTCAAAGCGGTAATCCCCCCACTCCAACGCGTCCAAGTTCAGTGCCAATTGAATTTTACTGGGCTCTACAGGGCTGACGATGCTTGATGAATAGGTCCTCGTATAGCCCCCATAACGCTCAAAAACATCAAGCCAGTCACTGGCATTAGCGCTTGAAACATCACCCTCAATGAATAAACCCGACTCAGGTAATTCGGCAGCGGTTACCGCTACAGGCGCCGAATTTTCTGTGCTCAGCCTCACCAGTCCCTGATTCATCTGACCATCAGCCAACCCCATACCCACACTAACAAGGTTGTGATAATCGATGCGGTAAAACTGTTGATCCGACTGAACCTCGATATTGGCGACAAAAGGCACTGCAGTTTGCGCAGCCTTACCATAGGGGGCAGGTAAATTAACACCTACCCCTTGCAGGTCTGACTCAAACGCCAACAACAGCTTCTCATCACGCCCTTCAGCACTGGCCGGCACCGTGATACTGGCGCGAACATGCGCTTGCCCCTCGGCAAAGCCCATCTCAGGTCGTCGCAACCATGCCCCTAAGGGCTGCATAGCAACCGGGCCCTGCAAATCGATTAACGTACGAAATTGCTGACCCACAGGCTCTGAACTCAGCGTCGCGGTCAGCGGCTGCTGCCAGAGCATCGCCTTGAGTCCCTCCGACTCCAGCCCCGCCAGAGAGGAATAACGCAGCTCCCCTGAGACGTTATCTAGTGTCAAACCTAGGTCGGCGATACTCAACTGAGCGTCGCCTAGTTGCACACGAACATCCTGACGATGCCCTGGCTGTCCCGCCGCAAGAGGAATGCTCAGCTCCACAGCCGCGGACATTTCCCCCTCTAACTGCCACGAATCAAACGCACTGCCCAAGAGTGATCGCAAAGGCGTGTCAACCAAAACACTCAAGCCGTCAGCAGCTGAGCCCTGCAGTTGTCCATCAATGGACAGCAGGCTGCCCTCGCCAACGGGGCTGTGCACTTGCAGCTCAACGCCGACATCAGCCACCTGACTGTTCAATAGAGAACCGCTGTCGACAAACCCTTGGAAAAGGCCGTCATCCAAATTCAAGAAACCAGAAAAATTACTCAAGGCAGGCCACTTGGGGTCAAATTTCAATTCGCTGGCCTGCGTATTGATGCCCAACTGTACCGTGCGTGCCGCAGTGCTCGCGAGGCCAAAGTAGCCACGCATGAGGAAACTCGCCTGCGGAACCTCGCCCGCCACCAGCGCAGAGTCCAGCCACTCCCGCAACGACTGCGGAACGATATAAGGTACTAAGGTGTTGTGCTGAGTGACCTCACTGCCCTGCAGGCCCAGCTGCAGCGTCAGCTCGCTCGGCCGGCTCTTCGGAGCAAAAGGAGCATCTAAGAAAAAATAGCCATTGATCTCGCCTACCTCCCCCCGCGCTTGCAGTAGGCCACTGTTCACCAGCACCTGATTCGCCTCAGTATCTACCGACCAAGCCACTTGCCCACTAACCTGGTCAAGATCGATTGGCTGACGGTAAACATCGGGGAAAAACATTTGAAAACCACGGTCACTGGCGATATCCACGTACCCTGCCAAAGCCCCAGTATCGAGATAACCATCAAGCTTCTGTATACCAGGAATACCCTTGCGCGCATGGCTAGAAACTTGATTTAAGTTAGCCGCCAACCGAAAAGCCAGCGGTTCAGCCTGCGGTATGTCGACACGTAAGTGCTCCAAGTCACCACGTGGTTGTAAATCTGCCAACAATCGTCGAATCGGCTCAGATAGCTGCGGTTGTTGCAACAGCAAGGCAAGCCAAGGCTCCAGAGGCAATTCAGGTAGGCGCAGCTGCCACACATTGCTATCGGGGCGCGACGACAAGGCGACATTAAGCGTTGGGCTCACGCCATCGAACCAGTTAATATGCGCATCCTGAAGCCCCAGCCTCACACCGTCTGTCGAATTCCAACTGCCAGTAAACTGCGTACTCAGTTGAGTGGGGATACGCTGCACACTTAATTCATCAGCCGCCCCCTTTGGAGCACGCCCCAAGCTCAACTCACCCTCAATAGTAATGCCTTGCTGCGCCGAAGAATGCAACCACAGGCGCGTCGATATCTCGCTCGCCTGCAGCGCTGGAAGTGTCTCTAGAAATGGCGATATAAGCGCTAAGTTATCCTGCAACACGACCCGATCAAGCTCGAGGTAACCACTCCCAACAAATTCTTCAACATCACGGGGATCACCGTCGCCCTCGAAAACAAAATCCAGCACGGTGCGCTGCTGAGCATCTTGCATATCACCGCTAAAGCGATGAAACCCATCTTGATTTTGCAGCAATATATTGGATAGTCGAAGTCGCTGAGTCGCACCTGTGCGCAACTGAAAATCAAGATTTATGGCTTGTAGGCGAACATAGCGACCGATCAATAGCGCATCAACAGGGTTGCGGGAAGAACCATCTGCGGAACTTTTAGGTCGGTCTGTAAAACCGCTAAGGCCCCAACGATCATCTTGCCCTTGCTCAAGGGTCAAGTCGACGCCATCTAATTCAACCTGCCACATTTGAATGCGGCCAGCCACTAGGCTTGCCAGCAGGTCTATTTGAGCATCAGCCCGCTCAACACTGATGACCTGTTTGCCATCAGGCCCCATGAAATGCAAACCGCCCAAGCGCAATTCAGGACGTAAGCCAGACCATTGTAAATTCAACTGTTCGGCAGTAATGCTCACACCCAGCTGCTCACCGAGGTAGCCACTGATCACCTCTTTATTCTCAGCAACCAACGGCGACACCATCCGCGCCACCTGCACGAGAACCGCGCACAGAATGGTCAAGATAGCCACCAACGCCCAAAACTTTTTTGCCAACCAGCGTGTGTATAACATCATAAGTTAAACAAGAATTATGTCGTATTGTTCCTGGCTGTAAACCGCTTCAACCTGAAACTCAATGGTGCAACTGATAAACGCCTCGAGATCCGCCACATTATCGGACTCCTCATCCAGCAACCGGTCAATGACCACCGACGATGCCAGCACAAGAAACTTTTCATTGTTGTAGGCCCGCGCCTCACGCAGGATCTCTCGAAAAACCTCATAACATATCGTCTCAGGCGATTTAAGCGTTCCACGCCCTTTACACACAGAGCAGGGCTCACACATCACCTGCCCCAGTGACTCGCGCGTGCGCTTACGGGTCATCTCAACCAAGCCCAATTCCGACACCCCGGTGAGCGACATTTTTGTATTGTCACGCTCCATCATTCGCTCCAGTGTGCGCAACACTTGACGTTGATGTTCGGAGTCCTTCATATCAATAAAATCGAGAATGATAATTCCGCCCAAGTTGCGCAGGCGCAACTGCCTAGCAATGGCCGTGGCTGCTTCGAGGTTGGTTTTGAAAATGGTTTCCTCAAGGTTTCGATGACCGACAAAAGCGCCCGTATTGACGTCTACGGTGATCATTGCCTCTGTCTGCTCAATAATTAAATAACCACCTGATTTGAGTTCGACTTTTTTATCCAACGCCTTTTGAATCTCATCTTCTACGCCGTAGAGTTCAAACAGTGGTCGCTCACCTGGGTAGTGCTCGAGTCGCTCCTTGATCTCTGGCGCGTAACGCTCGGAGAACGACTGCATTTTACCCAGCACCTCACGTGAATCGACGCGTACTTTTTCAATATAGGGTTTCACTAGGTCACGTAACGTGCGCATGAATAAAGGCAGGTCTTCGTGTACCACCGAGCGTGGCTGAGACTGCTTTATCCGCTCCTCTATTTCCCCCCAGAGGCGATATAGGAACGGTATATCAGCACACAACTCTTCATCGCCAACACCTTCCGCGACGGTACGAATGATGAACCCTCCCACACAGGGGTCGCCCGGCTGACTCAAGGACGCCATGCTGGTCTCAACCAGGGATTTTAAACGCTTGCGTTCGTCCTCCTTGTCGATCCGAGCCGAGATACCAATGTGCCGAGTCTGTGGCATATACACTAAATAGCGCCCAGATATCGATAGGTGGGTCGTGAGTCTCGCGCCTTTCGTACCGATCGGGTCTTTGACTACCTGAACAACCAAAGACTGGCCTTCACGCACAATTCCACGAATGTCGGCAACCGCCGCATTGCGGTCCTCCATCCCCTCCGCATCGAGCACAGCAATATCTTGTGCGTGAATAAAGCCAGCACGGTCTAGGCCAATTTCGACAAACGCCGCCTGCATACCCGGCAACACTCGCACGACCTTGCCCTTAAAAATATTCCCGACATAACCACGCCGCTGGGTGCGCTCTATATGCACCTCTTGCAGCATGCCATTTTCAACCAACGCGACACGCGTTTCAGTGGGTGACGCGTTAACCAGTATCTCTTCACTCATAGAGGAGCAACCTTATATCTGTGGCAAACAGCAGCAACCGCTACTGCTTAAAATAATGATCGCGAGCAGTACGGCTCTAGCGATTCAGGACATCAGTTCTACAGGCGGCATTCGCCTCATGCTTCGCACTGCCAATAGGGAACGTCAAAGTCACTGAGTAAACCTTGGGTTTCAGCCAGAGGCAATCCGACAACGCCGCTGTAGCTACCAGATATGTGCTCAACAAAGACGGCAGCCAACCCCTGAATACCGTAGCCACCAGCCTTGCCCTGCGGCTCTCCAGTATTCCAGTAACGCTCCATTTCACCTTCAAGTAACGTTCGAAAACGCACTTCGCTGACAGCCACCCTCAGCGCCTGACGCCCACCGGACGTCACCGCAAGCGCCGTCACTACCTGATGGGAACGCCCTGACAACGCCTTTAACATGGCTAAACCCTGGGTTTTAGTATGGGGCTTTTCCAAAACATCAGTACCCAGAATCACAATAGTATCTGCCCCCAAAACGGGCTTGCGAGCCAACCCCAGTGCCAAGAGCGCGTCATAGCCAGCCTGGGACTTGGCGCAGGCCAAGCGTGACACATAGTCCATGGGCGCTTCCTGCTCGGCACGCTCTTCTAGGACATCAACGTCGAGCACTTGGAAGTGCACGCCAATCTGGGTCAGTAGTTCACGTCTACGTGGTGACTTGGAAGCAAGGTAAAGGTCAGTCATAGAGTAAAGCCATCGCAACCACTCAGATCAGGCAGGTTGTTTATTTTCGGCACGTTATTCCTGTATCACTATTGTACACCCAGCCTCCCCTCAAGACCTGCTTATAGGGTGGGCTAAGCGCCGTAACTGTCATCCGTTAACTCACCCGTAGACGTAAACGCAAACGGTTAAGATAGAGGTACAGAAAAGGCCAGACTAGGGCGCTGGCCAGTGCCGGCATTAAAAACACCAGTGATGGAGGAGTACTTCCAGACAAACTATGCACCCAGTTACTCACCAACTGCTGCAAACCAACAATTAAAAAAACAAAAGCCGATTGCTGCCAAAGTGCGTAGCGACGGACACGCTGATACGAAAGCATGCAAACATAACTGACAACCATTAACGCCAAGGCGTGTTGCCCCAGCATGCTGCCCACCAAAAGATCAACCGCACACCCCAATAACCATAGGCGTAATAAGCTGAGCTGCTGGGGCATGACCAACACCCAGTAGATGACCAACAGCGTGATGAATTCAGGCCTCAACCAACTCAGCGCTGCCCCCACGGGGAAAACGGTCAAGAAAAGGGCTAACACAAAGGTCGTCGTGATCAACCAGCGATTATGCGCCTTGATTAACACCACCGCTTAAAGCTCCCCCGCATCGGCGGCCTTACCACCAAACACCAACAATACGTGCCGACTGCGGTTTAGGTGTGCTTTCGGTCGCACGACCACACGGGCAAATGGCTGACCTGGATCATTCACCACCGAGGTAACTTCTGCCACCGGGTAACCCTCTGGAAAGCGCTGCCCCAAACCTGAGCTCACCAAAAGATCACCAACGCGTACATCCACGGTATTGGACACATGCCTTAAGGTTAAGCGGTAGAGGTCACCTACACCTTGGGCTACTGCACGTACCCCGTTGCGACTGATCTGCACTGGCAGTGCGTGAGTGGCGTCGGTAATCAACAGAACCTGAGAGGTCAACTCGTTCACCTCAACCACCTGTCCCATCAAACCCTCTGCGTCGAGCAGCGGCTGCCCTAGGCCCACACCGTGACGACGCCCCTTATTGATGACAACTCGATGGGTTAGAGGGTCCGGCGACACACCGACCAGCTCCGCCACTAGGACTCGATCCTTGATCATTTCCGCGGAGTTCAATAGTTGACGCAGGCGCACGTTTTCAGCGGCAAGGCTCGCCATCTGCTGTTGCTTGCGCTTATGAATCAGCAGCTCAGCCCGCAGTGCGTCGTTATGCTCTTGCAACTGATCTCGGCTTAAAACACTTTCCTGCCCCCAGGCCAGCAGTCGACTCGGTAGATCCGTCACAAGATAAATCGGGCTGACAAAGGAAGCCAGCACAGAGCGCACAGGGGTTAATAAATCTGTGTATACATTCAAGATAATGAGCAGCAGGGCGGCGGCCCCCAGGCTGATGACCCGCGAAGCAATGGAGGGGCCCTTGGTGAACAGCGGTTTGATTGCCGGTACTCCTTATCCGTTTTATCCGTTGTAACGGGTTACTTAATCTGCAGACCGCCAACTCTCGGGCCTGTAAACTAAAAAGCGCCGCAATGCGGCGCTTTAATATTTGCTGTGATTACTCAGCTGGATAGCAGGTCGATACTTCGCCCATCCATCATCTCCATGGCCTTACCGCCACCACGCGCAACACAGGTCAAAGGGTCTTCTGCCACAATTACGGGCAGGCCCGTCTCCTCTGTCAGCAAGCGATCGATATCACGTAGCAGCGCGCCGCCGCCCGTCAACACGATACCACTCTCGGCAATGTCCGAGGCCAATTCCGGCGGAGACTGTTCCAAAGCACTTTTGACGCCCTGAACAATACCGGCGAGCGTTTCCTGCAGGGCTTCCAAGATTTCATTGCTGTTGAGGGTAAAACTCCGCGGCACACCTTCCGCCAAGTTGCGACCACGGACGTCGATTTCCCGCACCTCGGAGCCGGCAAACGCGCAACCAATCTCTTGTTTAATACGCTCAGCGGTCGCATCACCAATCACACTGCCGTAGTGGCGACGCACATAGTTCACAATGGCTTCGTCAAAGCGGTCACCACCGACTCGAACAGAGTCAGAATAAACCACACCATTGAGAGAGATAATGGCAATCTCAGTGGTACCACCACCAATATCCACCACCATAGAGCCGCTGGCCTCTTCAACTTTGAGGCCTGCGCCAATCGCTGCGGCCATTGGCTCCTCAATCAAACGAACTTCGCGTGCACCAGCACCCAAAGCCGATTCACGAATAGCGCGCTTTTCCACCTCAGTCGACAGGCACGGTACACACACCAGTACTCGCGGGCTAGGCTGGAACCAAGCCGCTTCATGTACCTTTTTTATGAAGTGCTGGAGCATTTTCTCAGTCACTTGGAAATCGGCTATCACCCCATCCTTGAGCGGGCGAATGGCTGTAATATTCCCAGGTGTGCGCCCCAGCATACGTTTGGCTTCAACACCCACCGCTTCAACAATCTTTTGGCCGTTGTGCTGGCGGATGGCAACTACTGAGGGTTCATCGAGCACGATACCGCGCTCGCGGACATAAATCAGGGTATTAGCGGTGCCTAAATCAATAGACAGATCGTTGGAAAACATTCCCCGAAGGCGCTTAATCATTGACGTGTATTACCTTAAATATGGTCTTTCGCAGTGCGAGCAAAAAA
>Ga0209826_1002718_pt1 | contig 11451 bp, 11 predicted proteins | sample GOMGulsemesocosm_5_FD_184637 | JGI IMG/M metagenome (GOLD analysis project Ga0209826, IMG submission 184637) | Methane-oxidizing microbial communities from mesocosms in the Gulf of Mexico - GOM15C Gulf of Mexico (SPAdes) (version 2) | ecosystem: Environmental > Aquatic > Marine > Cold seeps...
CACCGCTGAAATATAAGCAGCCTTTTTTAAGAAGGCCTTCAAGGGTACAATATAGACAACAATAATGGCTCAGATTTCAACGTCGCTCAGTCAATAAATTTTAGCAAGGGACGCTAATATGCACCTCACAACTTCTTTCTATCGTCGGCTTTTCACCAGCCTAAGCCTGTTACTTTGCTTGATCGCCTGTGACTCACCCCCAGCGGAAAAGGCGGATAAAAACTCCACTCCACGCCCGGTCAAATTACTTGAGCTTAAATATGCCAATAAAATCGGTTTTTTAGCCCACCCCGCATTAATTCATTCCGAACAACTGAGAGAGTTGAGTTTTGAACAAAGTGGTGTCATCGAGAATTTACTGGTTGTAGAGGGCCAGCGTGTTAAGCAAGGTGATATTCTGGCACAACTAGACCAGCATAATATCAACGATAAACTACGTTCTGCTCGTGCAGAGTTTAACAATCTTGATGACAACTATAAGCGCGCTCAACGACTCATCAGTGAAGGGGCTATATCACGCAGTGAACTCAAACAACGCAAGTCTCAGCGAGACATTAGCCAGGCTCAACTCAGTAGTGCTGAGAAAGCACTGAAAGACACCACCCTTATTGCCCCCTATAACGGCCATATCGCGACCGTTTCACTTAAAAAACACCAAAGTGTACAAGCAGGCAACACCGTTATCAGCCTACTTGGGCAAGGCGGCTTGCAAGCTAAAATTAACGTACCAGCCCACATTATTGCGCGAGCTAAAAACAAAAAAGTTCAGAACAAGGGAAATTACCTCACCTTGGCTGCCTCACCGACCACCCAGATTCCTATACATTTCAAAGAAATCTCCTTAGAAGCCGATACCCTGTCACAAACCTATGAAGTGCGCTTTTCTTTTGAAGCCCCTGAGGAGCTTATCGTACTGCCCGGTATGGCGGCCACACTTTGGCTGAAAGATAATAAGATAAACAGCGACTCACAAACCATCAAAATCCCACTCAGCGCTATTTTCAAGGAGGCTGAAACACACTATGTTTGGTTGCTAAATAAGGATGATATGAGTGTCGTTAAGCAGCCGATAAAAATTGCACCGGCGGTTGGCGCCGAACTCATGGTTTTATCGGGGCTTTCGGTAGGAGACAGCATCGTTATTAGCGGCGTATCGTACCTTTCAGCAGGGATGAAAGTCCGTGCTTGGTCTATTAACTCTACCCCTCACTAGCGGAGGCCCGTCGTTATGAACCTTGCTGAATTTTCCATAAAGAAGCCGCTTTTAAGCATTATTGTTATTTTATTAGCCTTTTGGGGCGGCTGGGATGCCTATAACACCATGCCGCGTTTTGAAGATCCTGAGTTTACCATTCGCACCGCCAAAATTTACACCAATTACCCTGGTGCTAGCCCTAAACAGGTGGCAGAAGAGGTCAGCGAGCCACTCGAAACTGCTTTACAACAACTACAAGAAGTTAAGGCTATTCATAGTAAGTCATCTGCAGGACGATCCGAAATTAGTGTTGATATTAAATTCAAATTCTCCCCCTCCAAAGACGACCTGCAAATCATTTGGACCAAGCTGCGCAATAAAGTTAACGACGCTAAACGCTCCTTACCGCAAGCGGCTCAACAACCGGTCGTTAATGATGATTTTGGCGATGTTTATGGCCTGTCCTATTTCATTAGCGGCGATGATTACAGCTATGCCGAACTCAAAGCCTACGCCAAGCAGTTGCAAAAAGAACTTTTACAAGTTACCGGTGTCGGCAAAGTAAAACTCACTGGAGCTCAAAAGGAAGCTATTTTTATTGAAATATCACAGGAAAATAGCGCCCTACTCGGGGTCTCAATCCAGCGTTTATACGATATTCTTGGGCAACAAAACGCTATTGTTGCCGCCGGTAGTGTCAATATTGGCGATCAACGTATCAGTATCACCCCCTCAGGTACCATTGACTCGGTTGCAGCGATAGAAAACTTGCTCGTGTCTACCAGCAACGATGGCAAATTGATTTATCTAAAGGACCTGGCCAAGGTTTATCGTGGTTATCAATCACCCGCTGAAAAAATTATTCGTTATAACGGCAAGCGTGCTATTTCACTCGCCATCGCCAATGTGGCCGGTGGCAATGTTGTGGTGGTCGGCAAAGCCGTTGATGCAAAACTTAAAGAAGCCATTAGCCGTCGCCCTCTCGGCATCGCCGTGGATGAATACTATCACCAAGGTAAAATAGTCGCCGCATCGGTCGATGATTTTGTGATGAATGTGATCGCCGCATTAGTGATTGTGATTGCCTCCTTATTAATATTTATGGGCCGTCACTCCGCTATCGTTATGGCCTTTATTTTGTTGCTCACCGTGGCAGCTACCCTCGCGTGTATGCAATTGCTGGCGATTCCCATTCACCGTATTTCCTTAGGCGCCTTAATTATCTCACTCGGCATGATGGTTGATAATGCGGTGGTTATTACCGAAGCGATACTGGTCGGTGTTCAACAGGGCAAGAAAAAACTTACCGTCGCTAAAGACATTGTGGCTCAAACAAAATGGCCGTTATTAGCAGGCACCTTGGTTGGGGTGATTGCCTTTGCGCCCATTGGCTTAGCGCCTGGGGAAACGGCAGAATATACCGGTGATTTATTTTGGGTGGTGATGATTGCCCTCTTTGCCAGCTGGTTCTTTGCGATGACCACCACTCCGCTGGTGTGTTACTGGTTATTTCCCGATAAACTTCAAACAAAAGCCAACAATACGGCCCAAAGCCCATTCCTGGTGGCTTACAAAAAGCTCATGCGCTTGGCTTTGCGTTCACCTTTGTGGGTTATTTTCTTAGTCTTATGCTTATTTAGCCTATCCATTTGGGGGGCAAAATTCATCACGAGTGGCTTCTTCCCTCAATCCACCTCACCGCAACTGGTGGTGGACTATTGGCTACCTGAAGGGACAAGAATTGAGCGTACTGAACAAGATATGCAAAAAATTGAAGCCTTTGTAAGCAACATGGATGGGGTGAATGCCGTGCAAACCTTAATTGGTGGCGGAGGGGTGCGCTATATGCTGACCTATCGTTCTGAATCCACTAACAGTGCTTATGGCCAGCTCCTGATTAAAGTCGACGACTACCACCAGTTAGACGGCATGATGCCAACTATTCAAACCTTTATTGACAACGGTTTCCCCAATGCACAAGCAAAGATTTGGCGCTTTGTTTTAGGCCCAGGTGGCGGCTCTAAAATTGAGGCTGAATTTAGCGGCCCAGACCCTCGGTTGCTCAGAGGTTTGGCCAATCAAGCAAAACAAATAATGCAGGCCGATGGCGGTGCCTTATCGATCAGAGATGATTGGCGTGAACCGGTTGCCGTGGTTGAACCGCTATATTCGGCTGTGAAAGGTCGTCGTGCCGGTGTCTCTAGAGAAGATCTCGCCGATGCCCTAATGCATTATTATGCTGGCAAGAAGGTAGGAGAATATCGCGAAAAAGATGAGCTAATACCGATTATTTCTCGCCTACCGGAGACTGAAAATGCCGCCATTGAAAACATCACAGCGATCCAGGTATTGAGCAGTGGCAGCGGCAAAATGGTGCCTATTAACCAAGTCACCGATGGCTTTAAAACCACCTGGCGTGATGCTCAACTCCGCAGTGAAAACCGTATTTATCGGATAAAAGCACAAGCTGATCCAATTCCCTCCGAATTAACCAGTCAATTACTGCAGCGTATCCAAGCTCCTATTGAAGCAATTCCCTTAGCCGATGGTTATACCCTTGAATGGGGCGGCGAAGCCGGCGCTTCCGGCGATGCTAACAGTAATCTCTTATCAGCCATCCCAATCGGTTTTATGGCAATGGTGTTAGTGGTGGTAGTTTTATTTGGCAAAATCCGCCAACCATTGATTATTTGGTTGGTCGTGCCGCTTGCCGCTATTGGGGTGGTTTTTGGCCTGGTCGTCACCGGTATTCCTCTTGAGTTTATGGGCCTGCTCGGTCTCCTGTCATTATCTGGCTTACTGATCCAAAACGGCATTATTCTGGTCGATAGAATGGACTTTGAAATAGCCGAAGGTAAACCACGTTTTGATGCCATTGTTGACTCGGCAGCCAGCCGTGTTCGCCCGGTTGTATTAGGTTCATTCACCACCGCTCTGGGTGTTATCCCCTTGTTTTTTGATGCCTTTTTTCAATCGATGGCCGTGGTGATGGTTTTTGGCTTAACCTTTGCCACCTTATTAACGCTGCTGATCGTGCCGGTGTTATACGCCGTTTTTATGAATATTAATGCCAAGGAAAGTGCCCATGCCTTATAAAAGATTCATTAGCTCAAGTCTTTTATTACTGAGCCTCAGCTCATGTGCTTTGTATCACCCGCAACACGATGCTCAGCAAGCGATTGATAAACAGTTAGTCCCTGCTAACTGGGCACAGAACCAGGCTATTTCAGCCAGCGCAGATAGCGATTGGTTACAACAATTTAACGACCCATTAATGCTCGCGCTCATCAAAGAGGGGCAGGCAAATAACACCGATCTACGCTTAGCGGCAGCCAATATGGATAAAGCCTGGTTACTGGCTAAACAAGCCGGCGCTCGATTAAAACCAACGGTCGATCTATCCTTAGCTCGAACCCAGTCTGGCAGTGCCGATGGCGGCAGTTCAACCCAGGCAATCAATGTTGGCGTAACCGCCTCGTGGGAATTAGACCTTTGGGGGCGCATTCAAGCCGGTGTTGATGCAGCCAGCAGTAGCGCCCAAGCCAGTACCGCCGACTATCTATTTGCCAAACATTCATTAAGCAACAATATTGCTAAAACCTACCTCAAAATCATCGAGGCAAAACAACAAGCTCAGCTCGCGCAAAACAACCTCGAGATCAGCCAGAAAAACCTGCGTATCACCCTGCTAAAACTAGAGTTAGGCAGCGCTTCAGAACAAGATGCCGCACTCAATAAAGCAAATGTGGCATTGGCTAAAGACCAACTGTTAAACCTTAATGCCTCTACCCGTGAGGCATTAAGGGCCATTGAAGTGCTGTTGGGTCGCTATCCAAGTAGCAGTATCGAGATCGCCAACGTATTACCCACGCTACCAAAAAACCCACCCGCCGGCATTCCTTCCAGCGTACTAGAACGACGCCCCGATATTATTGCTGCCGAGCGTCGTGTTGCCTCGGCATTCAATGCCAGCGCACAAGCGAAAGCTGCCCAGTTACCGAGTTTTTCGCTGACCGGCACGCTAAGTGGTGCCTCACCTTCGCTGAGCGATATTCTCAGCCCCGCTAATGTTGCTTGGCAGCTGGGAGCTAATTTGCTCAGCCCTTTATTTGATGCGGGTAAACGACGCATTGATGTAGACATTAGCACCCTTGAACAACAACAAGCCCTAGATGATTATGCCGGTAGCGCATTAAACGCTTTTGCAGAAGTCGAACATAATTTAGATCAAGCACAGCTGCTGAGCCAACGCGAAACGGTGTTAGCTGAAGCATTAAAACAAAGTCAAAAAGCCTACCATATCGCCCAGCTCAGGTACCAAGAGGGTGAGTCCTCCTTGCTCGACACCTTAAGTTTTCAACAACAAGCCATATCCGCCGAAAGTAACTTGTTATTTATTAAGCGCGCCCAGCTTGAGCAGCGCCTGAACTTCTATCTCGCACTCGGCGGTAACTGGTAAGCGGTATTATTACAGTCACTTTCTTATCAAGCGGCATTGCCTTCGATAAGCACATTAAATCCTTGCGTATTGAACGCATGCAACACGAACTTAAATAAACCAAACCTATGGACATGTCCCTTTTTGAATTAATTACCCTATCGATCGAGCTACATACCCAACTCTATGAACGCTGGGCGATATTCATTAGCTTGCATCTTGCCTTACTGGGTGGTTTATTTGCCTTTGATATCAATATTAAAACCGGTTTCAAAGTCAGTTTTTTATTATTCTACTGCCTCTTTGCCGGGATTAATTTAGCAGTCAGCATTAACCTGCTAAATCAGATAGCCGCAAATATCGCAGACTTAAGCAGCTTAGGCCAAGGTCAGAGCCAGTTGGCGACCTATTTGCAAAACGATGACATAACCCACAACAAGCCTGCCTTAATTTTCACCCACCTTATTACCGGTCTAATGGTGTTATTTGGGCTATTTGTTCCCAGTAAAAAATAGCCGTTTTTAATTAGGATGAAACTTATGCATAACACCATTCCTTTATTGATACTGCTAGTCTTAATGAGTATCCACGGCTGCTCGACGCCCTTAGTGAACAAGGGAAACACTCCGCACTTAAGCTGCACACACGATAGGCCACAGTTGTGCACGATGCAATATGAACCCGTTTGTGCAACGCTAAAGAACACCACCGAACGCAGTTATAGCTCAGCCTGTGCAGCCTGCTCCGCGGAAGGCACTCGCAGTTATACATTAGGCACCTGTGAATGAACACGCTACTAATTTCAAACCACGCAAAGACACTCCAAACCAGCATGAAAAAATTGATACTCCTACTCTGCATCGCCAGCCTACCTATTCTGGCTCATGCCTCTGAGAATTATCAACAGTGCTTAACCCTTGCACTGCAAAGCGTTGATGACAGCCTAACCATCGGTGAGCTTAAAAAGTCTTGTCGCCAATCCTCCGCTAATACCGAGCAAACAATTAGCCAACAATCCGCTATTATCCGACGTCAGCAATCTGAAAAACAAACCGGCTGGAATGCCTTTTCTTTAATGCCACACAAACCAAACTACCTTATTTTAAGCTACAACAATAGTGAGCCCAATTCTGAGCCACTAGACAACGCTTTTCCAAACCATAATGCCGACTTGCAGCACTTAGAAACTAAATTTCAACTGAGCATGAAATTCCCGGTATTACAAAATGTTATCTACGGCTACGGCGATTTATATGCCGCCTATACCAACCGCTCATTCTGGCAACAGTTTAATAAAACTCACTCCTCACCATTTAGAGAAACCAACCACGAAGCAGAAACCTGGTTATCCTTTAATACCAATTACTCCCTTGCAGGCTTTCAAGGTTCGATTATTCGAGCAGGCTTCAGCCACCAATCAAATGGCCGCTCGGGTAGTTTATCGCGGAGTTGGAACCGCCTTTATAGTGAGTTTATTTTTGAAAAAGAAGACCTTTACCTTTCATTCAAGCCTTGGTACAGAATCCCTGAAAACTCCAGCAGTGACGACAACGCCGATATTAATCACTTTATGGGGCATTATGAATTAAGAGCCCTCTATAAACATAAACAACATACCGTTGACCTGATGTTTAGAAATAACTTAAAAACCGGCCATAATCGAGGCGCACTGGAGCTCGCTTGGAGCTTCCCTGTGCATAAAAATATTCGTGGTTATGTACAGTGGTTTAATGGCTATGGTGAAAGCCTCATCGATTACAACAATCACAGCAATAGCATTGGTTTTGGCGTACAACTGAGTGATTGGCTGTAGTTATAGGCTCTCTCAGCAGAGACCATAACCCCGTTTTCTCAAGTTGACCACAATTAAGACTAGCAAGCGCTGAAGGGTAGCAACATCGGCCATTTTAGCGTTAAGATTCACTATTCCAACCGATAACTTTTATTAGCACCGTATTTATTCAGCCCCCGGTTAAAACTTTAAACAACATGACAATAGAGGCTCTTATGAAAAACACGATCAAAGCACTTATTTTATTCAGTTATATAAGCTGTTTATCGACATCCTTTGCGGGTTTTCTCGAACAAGACTTTTCTAAAATATCCTTAAAAACAACACACGTACGCGGCAATATTTATATGTTAGAAGGCGTTGGTGGTTTTTCTGGCGGCAATATTGGTGTTTCTGCGGGTAAAGATGGCATTTTATTGATCGACGACCAACTCAGTCCAATGTCTGAAAAGATCAATCACGCGCTCGCCGAAATAAACCCCGGTAAGCTGCGTTTTATCCTCAATACCCACTGGCATGGCGACCACACCGGCAGTAATGCCGAGTTATCTAAGCAGGCCACCATCATCTCGCATAGTAATGTGAGACAACGCCTGATGGCCGAACAGAATAATTTCTTCGGTAAATCTCCCGCCAGTGCCGAAGCCGCCTGGCCATTAATTACCTTCGATCAGGCAATGAATATTCATTTCAACGGTGATGATATTCAATTCATTCATTACCCTAACGGGCATACCGATGGCGACGGGATTATTTATTTCCCAACCAGTCGGGTAGCTCATTTAGGTGATCATTTTTTCAACGGTGTATTTCCTTTTGTTGATTTAGCGACGGGCGGTAATGCCTTTAGCCTAAGTCGTAATATCAAAAAAATCATTGCAAGCCTGCCCAACGATACCTTAATTATCCCCGGTCACGGCAACCTAAGCGATATGCAAGGCTTAAACACCTATTACGATATGCTAAGCAGCACCACCCGTTACGTACAGCAACAAGCCGCTGAGGGTAAATCTTTAGCCGACATTCAACTCGCCGGCTTGCCTAGTCAATGGGCTGCATGGGGTGGCGGATTTATTACCGAAAAGCTGTGGATAAAAGCCATTTACCAAAGCTTGGCTAAATAGGAGCACGAGATGGCAACAAAAACAGAACAACAGTGGCAGGCAGAACTCAGCGCCGATGATTACCGAATTTGCCGGCTTAAAGGTACGGAGCCTGCGTTTTCGGGTATTTACGAATCCTGCAAAACAAGTGGAATTTACCATTGTAAGTGCTGTAACAAAGCCTTATTTGAATCGTCGACAAAATACGATTCGGGCAGTGGCTGGCCCAGTTTTTGGGCCGCGATTAATGAGCAAAACATTAAACAAATTCACGATAATAGCCACGGCATGTTGCGGGTCGAGGTTGTCTGCGCCCACTGCGATTGCCATTTAGGCCACTTATTCGAAGACGGGCCACAACCCACAGGCTTACGCTACTGCATTAACTCAGCCTCTCTCACGTTAAACAGCAAGGAATAATATGTCTACCGCACAACACCACGCCCAAGACCTGCTAAATTTTATTGATGCCAGCCCCAGCCCTTGGCACGCGGTTGCAACTAGCGTGCAAGCCTTACAAAACAAAGGTTTTGTCGAGCTACTAGAGTCCGAGGTCTGGTCACTGCAAGCACGTGGGCGCTATTATGTGGTGCGCGATGATTCATCCATTATTGCCTTCAGTCTCGGTTCAAAAGCCATCTCCGAACATGGTTTCAGGCTGATCGGTGCACATACCGATTCACCGGGCTTACGGGTTAAACCTAAACCTGACCAGCAACAAGGCGGTTATCGCCGCATCGGCGTAGAGGTGTACGGTGGCCCCATTTTAGCCACCTTTAGTGATCGTGACTTAAGCCTAGCTGGACGGGTACATCTGAAACAGGGCAGCCAACCGTACTCGAAGCTAGTGCACTTTAAAAAGCCCCTGCTACGCCTGCCTAATCTAGCCATTCATATGAACCCTAAGGTTAATAGCGATGGCTTAAAACTACACAAACAAACGGAACTGCCATTATTGTTATCGGTGGTTGAGGACTCGCTTAATCAATCTAGCAGTTTGCTAAACTTACTCGCTAAAGAGCTGGAAACCGAAGCCTCATCCATCGCTGCTTGGGAGTTACACGTTTGCGATACCCAAGCCGGTGTTTTATATGGCGAAAACGAGGAGTTTTATGCCAATAGCCAGCTCGATAATCTCGCCTCCTGTCATTCAGCTCTGAGCGCCTTATTATCAGATAGCTCGCTGCAGTCGGAACAGACTAATGTGTGTGCGTTTTTTGACCACGAAGAAATCGGCAGTAATAGTCATAAGGGTGCCGATGGCAGTTTCTTACCCGATGTATTAGAACGCATCGCCGATGGTCTACAGCTATCATCAGAAGACTATAAACGCGCTTTGTCTAATAGCTTTATGATTAGCGCCGATATGGCCCATGCCTATCAACCCAACTTCCCTAGTGCTTACGAACCTGAACATAAGGTGTTGGTCAATAAAGGCCCGGTGATTAAGGTCAATGCGAATATTCGTTATGCTTCAAATAGCGCCTCACAAGCCTATTTCATCAACCTCTGTGAGCAAGCTGGGGTGCCTTATCAGCAATACTCTCACCGTACTGACCTCGGCTGTGGCAGCACCATCGGGCCAATGACATCGGCGCGTTTGGGTATTAATGCGGTGGATGTCGGTAACCCGATGTGGGCGATGCACAGTATTCGAGAAAGCGCCGGGGTACTCGACCACCTCTATATCACTCGCGTGTTTAATCAATTTTTTGCTTAAACTATCATCAGTCAAGCGGTAACGGAACCTTCAGCGATTTAAGCAGTCGAAAAACTGAAAAAACAGACCTTTGGGAATGCGTATGCCTCTCCAGCAAGCGACACAAGCCGATATTGAGCAGTTTCTACAGCAACAGCCTGAATGGCAGTTACGTGATGGCAAACTCTATAGAAACTACTTATTTAGCAACTTCATCGAAGCCTTCGCCTTTATGACGGAGGTCGCACTGTATGCCGAAAAAGCCAACCACCACCCTGAATGGTTTAACGTCTATAGAACGGTGCGTATCGAACTAACGACCCATGAAGTTTCTGCGGTAAGCGAGCGAGATTTCCAGCTAGCGAACCAAATGGAGAGCCTCGCAGAGAAGCGCTTAACAGACCGTTAAACCCAACGCCGCACTCGCTGACAATAGTGTCGGTACTCATCGCCAAAACGCGCGTGCAGAATTCGTTCTTCTGGGGTGATTTGAAATTTATTGGTATACAAGCAGTAACAAGCTAAAAAAATCACGTTTAAAACACTGCCTAAGAAAATAAGCCAAGCGAATAAAAACAGAAAATTTCCAACATACATCGGGTTACGACTATAACGATAAATTCCGTTGCTCACCAAGGCCGAGACATTACCCGCTTTAATCGGATTCACCGTGGTTTTAGCCTGCAAAAACACCCATAGTGCAGCAAAATCTAATAATAATGCCAGCGCTGAAATCAGCACCGCTATCGGCCATTTATATTCCAGTTCAAACACAAAAATATCGTGGTATAGGCCTTTAGAGAGATACATTAGGCCCGCCATCATCAATGCCAGCACCGGTGGGGGAATTTTTAGTTCAAGCATAAACCTTATTGTTTTTATTTAAAGCCGCCACATTAAAACACACCCAAGCTTCGACAATACGCCTAGGCAATAAAAAGCCTTTGCAAAGGCAAAGGCTTTTAGCTACAAATGAAACCATCGTTGGTTTACCGTTAAGTACCGCTTGAGCAGCGTGCAGCTAAGCGATATTGGCCTTCAGGCATTGACTGTATAGCGTTAATCGGTCTCATTAACCAGCAACAAGCCATGATTACCCCCATCAACAGTCCATCCCTAAACACACTCTGGCTTGTTGATAACGGCAAGGACTCAACGCGGCTTTAACAACTACAATAGGTCAAGATTACGCACCGCACCGGTATCCGCACTGGTCACCATTTT
>Ga0209826_1002723_pt1 | contig 11435 bp, 9 predicted proteins | sample GOMGulsemesocosm_5_FD_184637 | JGI IMG/M metagenome (GOLD analysis project Ga0209826, IMG submission 184637) | Methane-oxidizing microbial communities from mesocosms in the Gulf of Mexico - GOM15C Gulf of Mexico (SPAdes) (version 2) | ecosystem: Environmental > Aquatic > Marine > Cold seeps...
TGAGTGGCGATGAAATTAGTATCGATTTCGCAGGTACAACTGCGACTCAAGCACTATTAGCGCTTAATGAAACGAACGACTCAACCTTAACCGGTGATTCTGTAGCTAATATCGACATCTCTACCGCCGCGGGCGCACAAGATGCAATTGACGTCATCGATACGGCACTTGAGCAAATCAACACCACGCGATCGGATTTGGGTGCGGTGAATAACCGTCTCGACTTCACCGTCAGCAACCTGATGAACGTATCCGAGAACACCTCGGCGGCACGTTCGCAAATTCAGGATGCGGATTTTGCGCAAGAAACGGCAAACTTGTCTCGGGCTCAAGTACTGCAGCAGGCCTCGCAGGCAATGTTGGCTCAAGCCAATGCTGCACCACAGCAAGTACTGTCGCTACTGCGTTAAGTTAAAAGAGGCAGTTAACTTTGGCGGGGGCTAGTCACTTAGCCCCTCTAATAAAGTTAAGAGGTTAACCCATGAATGAAGTGAAATTTTCACAATCAGTTCCCGCGAAGCTTACGGGTGTGACTTCATCGGCGGGTCCTGGCGACACGAAAAAAGACGTTGGCGAAGCCGGCAAGAACTTGCCACCTGAGTCGGTAGCGGCTGCAGTTCAGGAGACAAGCCAAGCTGTTTCGGAGACAGTCAGTCAGGCGGTTGCAGAATTAAACCGCTATGTTCAGAACGAGCAGAGAGACTTATTGTTTAGTATGGATAACGGCAGTGGGGACATGGTTGTCCGCGTTCTAGACCGTGACAGTGGGGAGTTGATTCGACAAATACCCAATCAAATCGTACTAGATTTGGCAGCGAGGGCTCGTGATAACGAACCTCTGCAGCTGATCGACATGCAAGGGTAACGTCAAATCACTTCTGTGTAAGATCAAAAGGCGTGCCACTGGTACGCCTTTTGCATTTCCTCTCCTAAAGGCTCGGCCGTATTTTTATCTATAGAAAAAATCAACAGCTTTGTGGCTATTGAATAGGCGGTTCTGAGACCAAACCAATATTGAAGCTCGTAAATACCACGCCGATAACAGGATAGAGCGGGAACGACTCGCACCCTAGTTGGCGTAAATTGTAGGTTTGAGATTATGGATTCCATCGGCGGTAATATCATCAGTGCACTGGGTGCCGGTTCGGGGATTAATTCTACCGAAATCGTCGGCCAGCTACGTGATATTGAAAAGGCTCCAAAGCAGGCGCAAATCGACTCAGACAAAACCAAATTCGAGGCTCAGATTTCCGATTTTGGTCTGATTCGCAATGCCTTGTCGACGTTGCAAGACGCCGCCAAGCTGCTAGCCGACAGCGAGACTTTCAACAGTAAATCCGCCTCTTTTACCAACAGCGACGCCTTTATTCCTGTATCTCTAAGCGAAGAAACCCCTGTCGGTGAATTCTCATTTGAGGTTATCGACGTTGCCAAATCTCACTCCTTGTCGACCAGCGCTATTTTTACTGCCCCCACTGATGAGGTAGGCACTGGCAGTTTGACTCTGAATTTCGGCAGTTGGGATAAAGCCTTACCTCCGACAGCCTTCACCGCAAATACAGACAAAGACGCCGTCACCATTACCATCGATGACAGCAATAATTCGTTGAATGGCTTGCGCGATGCGATTAACGCGGCTGACGTCGGCGTCAGTGCAAGTATCGTCAATAATGGTTCAGGGTATAAATTACTGATAACCGCCGAAAGCGGTGAAAATAATCAATTGTCGATTACCGCAACTGAAGATGCGGGTGCACTGGGCTTAGCGGCATTTGATTTTAACGCTGGCAGTCAGTCGATGGCGCAAAACCAGCAAGGCCAAGATGCTCAGTTAGAAATTAATGGGTTAGAGATTTTTCGAAGTAGCAATGCCATCGACGATGTGCTGCCAGGTTTCGAGTTCAATCTTTCTAAACCAGACCCTGGCAACATAGTGACGGTAACCATCTCCGAAGATAAGGCCGGCGGTGAGCAAGCTGTTCGTGACTTTATTGAGGCCTACAATACCTTCCTTGATGTGATTGAGCCCGCAGTGGGTACAGATCCAGAGACCGATGAAAAGGGCAGTTTGGATCGTGACCCTACCGCGCGGGCGTTAGAGTCGTCATTGAAGGCCGTTATTAGCAGTACTATTGCTGGCCTAGAAGGTGGTTTTACGGCCTTGAGCAACATTGGTGTGCGCACACAGCTTGATGGCAAGCTCGATATTAACGACGAGTTCTTTGATAAAGCGTTCGATGAAAACTATGATCTTGTGAAAGATCTGTTTACACCTCAGTCGTCATCGTCGTCGGACAAGATAGTTGTCAATAGTGTTCGTCCAGAGGCTACGCCTGGAACTTATGACATAGTGGTCACACAAGATCCTGAAAAGGGTCAATTGATTGGCGGGGCGACGGCAGGTTCACTTTTGGCTGATATCACTGCACCGCAAACACAAGGCGATTTCACTGGGCTAGCTTCAGGCTTTGCTAGCACAGATCTGAGTGGCGCAACTTTGGGCGACTATGGTTTTGATATTGCCGTTGATGGTGGGGCCGCACTTTCGATCGTACTTCCTCCTGCCGCCTACGCTGATGAAAGTGCTATTGCGGCGGCGTTACAGGTTGAGTTTGACGCTCAATCCATAGCTGCTGATATTATTCATAATGGTTCTGAGTTTGTGGTTACCTCTCGCGCCCAAGGCAGCAGTTCAGCGGTGGCTATTTCGGCTGTTTTGGAGCCGACTCCTGGTGAATTCGGTTTAGTTGGCGGCGCTGCAATGGCAGGCTCAGGCCCCAACGACAATGATTACGATTTTGCCATTTCGGTGGATGGTGTCACGTCCAATATTATCAGTTTGAATCCTGGTAGTTACGCCACAAACGAAGAATTGGCTGCGCACTTACAATCACAAATTAACAATGACTCTGCGCTGAAAGAAAAAGGTGCCGATGTCGAGATTGTTTGGAATACCGATCATTTCGAAATCACCTCAAACGCTTATGGGGCCAAATCAAAAATCTCGGTTCTGGGGGCGGGTGCCAAGGCCGCTGATCTCGGTTTGGCTGCGGGTACCAGCACTGCAGGTAAAGACGTTGCCGGCACGGTTAATGGTGTTGCTGGTTTCGGTATCGGACAGGTGTTACTGCCAGAGCTTAATTCTCCGGCGGCAGGTTTGAGTTTGATTATTGAGCCAGGCGCGACAACGTCTACGGTCGAGTTCTCTCGTGGCTTCGGTGAAGAGCTTAACCAGCTGATCGATAACTATCTAGAAACCAACGGCATCTTCGCGACACGTGAAGCGAGTATCACTCAAGAGCTTGCGGGTCTAGAGGACGATCAGTCTCGTCTTGATGCACGCTCGGAAGCTTATTACGACCGTTTGCTTTCGCAATTCTTGGCAATGGAGCGCATAGTCGCCTCTCTGAGTGGTTCGGGTAGCGCCATTGAGGATATCGGTAAGCGTCTGCCATTTACATCGCAATCAAGTTAAAAGGACAAGCTTCCGTTTATTGCCCGTACCATCGAAGCGTCGAAAATCTTTCACCTGATTTGGTCTGTTTTTTGCAGCTTACCGCAGAGCGTCTATTTTTTGACGTGTGACCATGAGGAAAACGACTGACTATGACGGTGTTGGTGACAGGTGCAGATGGTTTTATAGGCTCCCACTTGGTGGAGAGCCTCGTGCAAGCTGGCTATAGCGTTCGCGCATTGGTTCAATACAATTCCTTCAATAACTGGGGTTGGCTTGAGAATTCCGCGTGTCTTAATCAAGTTGATATCGTTAGTGGGGATGTTCGCGACGCGAACCTGTGTCGAGAGCTTTGCACTGGTGTCGAAACCGTATACCACTTAGCGGCATTGATCGCTATTCCGTACTCTTACCGCGCGCCTTCAAGCTACGTAGATACCAATATTCAAGGCACATTGAATATGTGCCAGGCCGCAAAAGATTGCGGCGTCGCAAGATTCATACAGACTTCAACCAGCGAAGTTTATGGCACGGCTCAATACGTGCCCATTGATGAGCATCACCCTCTCCAGCCGCAGTCGCCCTATAGCGCCTCAAAAATAGCCGCAGACGCTATGGCGATGAGTTTTTATAATGCCTTTGAATTACCTGTGACCGTCGCAAGGCCATTTAATACCTACGGCCCACGGCAATCTGCGCGAGCCGTGATCCCTTCCATCATTGGTCAAATAGCGTCGGGTAAAGCTCGTATCGAATTAGGCGATTTATCTCCAACTCGCGACTTCAATTTTGTCACCGATACCTGCCAGGGTTTTCTTCAATTAGCCCAGTCAGAGCAGGCGATTGGCGAGACAGTGAATATTTGTACCGGTAAAGAAATCAGTATCGAGGATACGCTGCTAATGATTAAAGACATCATGAACAGTGAAGTGGCGTTCGTCTGTGACGAAGAGCGTTTACGACCCAAAAACTCCGAGGTTTTTCGATTGCTCGGATGCCCTGAAAAACTCAATAAAATGACGGCCTTCAAACCCGCCGTTAGTCTTCGAGAGGGCTTAAGTCAAACGGTTAAGTGGTTTACTGAAGCCGACAACCTTCGTCACTACAAAACACACATTTATAATGTTTGATCCCATTTTTGAATGCATCGAAAAGCATTTTGGCGGTGGCCGAGTAGGGCTGCACGAGCCGCTGTTAGGTGAGATCGAAAAACAATATCTGGGCGAGGCCATCGATAGCGGGTTTGTGTCTACCGCCGGAGCGATGGTCGAACAATTTGAGCAGTCATTGGCGGATCGTACTGGTGCCAAATATTGTGTGGCTACGGTCAACGGAACTGCGGCTCTGCAGCTTGGATTGTTGGCTCTAAATGTGCAACCAGGTGATGAGGTTCTAACACAGTCGCTGACCTTTATTGCCACTGCCAACGCCATTCATCACTGTGGCGCTCAGCCCGTGTTTGTCGATATCGACTCTAGAAATTTGGGGATGAGCGCTAGTGCATTGGCCGATTGGTTGAAACAGAATATCGAGGTTCGCGATGGCCATGCGGTCAATAGCAGTACCGGTAAGGTTGTTAGGGCGTGCCTGCCGATGCACACCTATGGAATGGCGGTAGAAATCGATGCGATTGCTGACATTTGCAAAGAATATGGAATCGCTCTAATCGAAGATGCCGCAGAAGCGCTTGGCTCAAACTACCGCGAGCAATCGCTGGGGACCTTTTCTGATTGTGGCGTGTTTAGCTTCAACGGCAATAAGGTTATTACTACCGGAGGCGGTGGGGCTTTAGTCACGAATAACGCAGAGATTGCACGGCAAGTTAGACATTTATCGACGACAGCGAAAATTGACGCTTATCGTCACGACTGCTCGGGTTTTAACTTTAGAATGCCGAACCTAAATGCAGCTCTAGGCTGTGCGCAGTTGACCAGACTTGACGAAATTCTACGACAAAAACAGCACCTCGCCAGAGATTATCAGGTGGCGGTTGATGGCGTTGATGGCGTCGAGTTCTTACACGGATTAGACCGCGGCGATTCCAATTACTGGTTGTCGAGCGTGCTATGGGAGTCGACTTCACTCAAAAACTCTTTTGTTGAAGCTGCGCAGAAACGAAATGTTCAGACACGCTCGGTGTGGCAGCTGTTGCATAAGAGCATGCCTTATGCTCACTGCCAAGTTGGCGATCTTAGCGTTAGCGAGGCCTTGGCAGAGCGAGTTTTGAATCTGCCAAGCATGCCTACAGGTAAAGCTCTATGAAACGCATTGCGGTGGTTACCGGAACTCGCGCCGACTATGGCCTGCTCTATTGGTTGATTAAAGCGCTGCATGAAAGCCGCGAGTTTCAATTGCAGTTGTTGGTCTGTGGTTCGCATCTACTGCCTCAATTTGGCGAGACTCGAAAAGAAATTGAAGATGATGGTTTCCCGATTGAAAAATCCGTTTCGTTTCCCATGGTGGATACAGGGCCTGCGGCGATGAGTTTGGCCACGGGAGATGCTGTCTGCGCATTTTCCCGTACTTATATCGAAACCCTCCCAGATATGTTGATGGTTCTTGGTGATCGCTTTGAAGCTTTCGCGGCAACTCAGGCTGCGTTACTGATGAAAATACCGATCTCACATCTACATGGCGGTGAGTTAACCCAGGGTGCGGTTGACGATTGTCTTCGTCATGCAATGACAAAGTTCTCATCGCTCCATTTTGTTGCAACTGATGATTATCGCCATCGCGTTATTCAGCTCGGAGAGCAACCTGATAGAGTGTTCAATGTCGGCGCTACGGGCCTTGAAACCTTGTTGAAAGAACCGTTGCTTAGCAAAGCGCAGTTGTTAGAAACGCTCCCGATGGATGACTTTAAAGATCCATTTTTTCTGATTACTTACCACCCGGAAACTCAGGCCTCAATTGATGACGATGGTATTGAGCCTTTGTTGTCGGTATTGGAGCGCCTGCCACATGCTCAGCTGCTGGTTACTGCACCGAATGTTGATAGTGGCGGGCAACAACTATTACAACGGCTGAAAGAGTTCGTGGATCAGCGAGAAAATGCCCATTTTGTCGAGTCGCTAGGGCGTCGGCGTTATCTAAGTTGTCTCGCATTCGTTGATTGTGTTATCGGAAACTCTTCAAGCGGAGTTATTGAGGTGCCAAGCTTTCGAAAGCCTACGGTCAATATTGGTGATCGTCAAAAAGGACGGCTAGCGGCCGCCTCAGTGATTCACGTTTCTAACCGTGCAGATCGAATACACGAAGCGATTTCTTTGGCGCTATCAAGCGAGTTCACAGCGGTGTGTGAAGGGGCTTCTAATCCTTACGGGCAAGGAAATACGAGCGACCAGATTTTGAGTGTTCTTCGAGATTTAGATTGGAGCGCCTTTAACGGTGGGAAAACATTTTTTGATGTGCCGTTTGAAATTCCATCCAGCGGGAGAAGCTGAATGTCGGTGAAGATAATAGCTGAAGCCGGAGTCAACCATAACGGCAGTCTAGAGTTGGCATCTCGGTTGGTGGAAGAGGCAGCTAACGCTGGTGCTGATGTCGTAAAGTTTCAAACCTTCAAGGCGGACTTAGTGGCGACTGCCAGTGCCCAAAAAGCGCAGTATCAACAACGCAATTTGGGTGGTGATGACTCGCAGCTCGAAATGTTGAGAAAGCTAGAGCTTAAACGTGAATGGCACTATGAGTTGAAGGCTCAATGCGAAAGCCTGGGAGTCGAATTTATGTCTACACCCTTTGATCGTGAGAGCCTACTATTCCTAGTGCGCCAGTTAGGCGTTTCAACCCTAAAAATTCCGTCTGGTGAATTAACCAATGGGCCGCTGCTACTAGAGTTTGCTCGCAGTGGTTGCGATCTAATTCTGTCCACCGGTATGGCTACGGCCAATGAAGTTAAACAAGCGTTATCGTTAATAGGTTGGGGTATTATGGAGCCGCAAAAAACTCCCCGCGGACGTGTCGAATTTCTCGAAGCTTGGGATGATGAAGCTGTACGTCAGCGTGTTAAGGCTAGGGTGACAGTACTGCATTGCACATCACAGTACCCGGCGCCACCGGAAACCGTTAACTTGCGAGCAATGGACAGTTTGTCTCATGAGTTTGGCTTAGCTGTTGGTTATTCCGACCACACCGCAGGTATTGCAGTTCCTATAGCCGCGGTTGCTCGCGGAGCTTCGATCATCGAAAAACATTTTACCCTTGATAAAACGCAAAAGGGGCCAGATCACTTGGCATCACTTGAGCCAAAAGAGCTTCAGTCGATGATCGATGGGATTCGCATTGTAGAACGCTCGCTAGGTGATGGCGTTAAAGTTCCACATGATTGTGAGAGAGATACGGCTAATGTGGCTAGACGCAGTTTGATTGCGGCCAAAGATATTATTGCGGGGCAGACGATGACTTCTGAGTGCGTCGTTGCACGAAGACCTGGCATCGGAGTGAGTCCGATGGATTACTGGGATGTTATCGGAACGGTGGCTGAGCAGGATTATTCAAAAGGTGAACCGTTGAACAACTAGTATTTTTCGGTACGAACTCTGCGAGTCGATGTTTTTATTGAGTAATAAGCGTTAACTATTCGCAGCAACGAAAATTAACAGTGAGTGATCAAGTTATGGCTTTTCAGTGGCAGAAGGCCTGTATTAGTGAAGACAAAACCATCATTGACGCTTTGAGCGTTATTGACCACAGTGCGGCGAAGGCGGCGTTTGTGGTGCGAGAAGATGGTGTGCTCTGCGGATTAGTAACCGATGGCGATATACGACGCGGGCTGTTAAATGGCGCGCCTATGTCGGAGCCTGTCGCTAATGTAATGAATCGTTCACCATTAACCTGTGAACCATCAGATAGTTCGCAGGCTATTCGTCGTATTATGGAGGCCAAACAGCTAATGCATATGCCGGTGGTGGAGCAAGGTAAGTTAGTGAATGTTCTGATGTTACAAGAGCTCAGCGAAACTCCGCGAAGAGACAATCCGGTGTTCTTAATGGCTGGCGGCTACGGTTCTCGTCTACGCCCTCTAACAGATTCATGCCCTAAACCGTTATTGCAAGTCGGCACTAAACCGATACTAGAAACGATATTGGAGAGTTTTGCCGATGTTGGTTTTCATCGTTTTTACATCTCAACACATTATTTGCCAGAAATGATCAAAGACTACTTCGGCGATGGCAGGCGGTGGGGGGTTAGTATTGAGTACACCGATGAGGACGAACCTCTGGGGACTGCAGGAGCGTTGGGGTTACTGCCAGATGATTTACCCGATATGCCGTTGATTATGATGAACGGTGATATTCTCACCAAGGTGAATTTTTCGAGTCTATTAAAATACCACATTGAATCTTCAGCCGATGCCACCATGTGCGTTCGTGAACATGAATATCAAGTTCCTTATGGTGTAGTTCAGGCGGAAGATTTTAGAGTGCAGTCAATGCACGAAAAGCCGGTCTATCGCTATTATATTAACGCAGGGATCTATGTTATTAATCCGCAGATGATCGATAGAGTTCGATCGATGAAGCAAGTTGATATGCCTACGCTTCTCAATCAACGGGTCGAGGAGGGAGGCCATGTAGCCATGTACCCTCTCGATGAATACTGGCTCGATATTGGGCATATGAACGATTTTGAGCGTGCTCAGCAAGACATCAATAATATTCGTTATGATTAACAACAAACGTGTGCTGGCCGTGATTACGGCTCGATCTGGCAGTAAAGGGTTGCCCGACAAAAATGTTCGAAGCTTCGCTGGCCAGCCGCTATTGGCCCGTCCAATTACTGTGGCCAAAGAGTGTAGCTGGGTCGATCGAGTCCTGCTGTCTACCGATAGCGAAGAATATGCTGCTATTGGTCAAGAGTATGGGGCCGAGGTACCGTTTTTACGCGCTACTGAATTAGCCGCCGATACCGCTGACAGCGTAGATGTTTTGCTCGATGTGTTGGATCGTTTGGAGCAGGCAGGCGATGTATATGAATACCTGTTGCTATTGGAGCCAACCTCGCCCCTGACAACCGCAAGTGATGTCACTCAAGCGATGCATATGTTGAAGGCAACGGCAGGTGCAGATTCGATTTTGGCGGTTAAAGAAGTCTTTACCGAGCACCCTGCATTTTGTGTTCACCTGTCAGACAAGCAGCTAATGAAACCCTACGCTCAAGAGGATTTCTCCAAGCCTTTTCGCAGGCAAGACTTGTCAAAGCTCTTCTGTTTTGCCGGCTCATTCTATTTATCAACCACACAAAGCCTACGGGCACATGGTCGTTTTTACCATGACCGTGCGCTAGGGTATTTAATGCCCGCTTGGAAAACCCATGAAATTGATGATCTCGCAGATTTTGTCTGCGCGGAAGCGCTCTACCTAAAACGCGATCTTTTTGAAGGGGCTAGTGATGGATAATTTGGAGCTTCAGCGAAGATTGCTTCGTGCGATTCCAGGAGGCGCGCACACCTATTCACGAGGGTTTGATCAATACCCTCAGAACGCGCCGGCGATTATGGAGTCAGGAAAAGGTGGTTACAGCCTCGGCTCTGATGGCAATCAGTATCTAGACTTTGTCATGGCACTGCGTTCGGTCAATATTGGCTATGCCGAATCGAGTATCTGTGAGGCGGCCACGAAGTACATGATGCAGGGAAACAATCTGTCACGACCTTCTTTTATCGAGTTAGAGGCCGCCGAGCGACTGATTGCACTTGTCGATTCGGTAGAGATGGTGAAGTTCGCAAAAAACGGCTCCACCGCAGTAACCGCTGCAGTAAAGTTGGCCAGAGGCTATACCGGTCGTGATGATGTAGTGGTCTGTGCTCAGCAGCCGTTTTTTTCCTACGACGATTGGTTTATTGGCTCTACCGTCATCAACAAAGGGGTTCCTCAGTCTACCCAAGCGCAGACCTTTAAATTCGACTACAACGATATTGACTCGTTATCGACGTTATTGGTAGAGAGAGGCGATAAAATTGCCTGTCTGGTGATGGAGGCAGCCGCCTTGGAGCATCCTATGCAATATACCGGTACCGAGGATGAGAATTTCTTACAGGCCGTTCAGCGATTATGTCGTCAACATGGCGTGGTTTTTATTCTTGATGAAATGATCACCGGCTTTCGCTGGGATTTGAAGGGCGCGCAACACTACTACAATATTCAACCTGATCTGTGTACCTTCGGTAAGGCAATGGCCAACGGCTTCTCTGTGGCGGCCGTGGCGGGGCGACGAGAATTAATGGAGCTGGGTTCCATTGATACCCCTGAACGTGAGCGACTGTTTTTGTTGTCGAGTACTCATGGAGCCGAAATGAGTAGTTTGGGTGCGTTTGTTACGACCCTCGATTTCATGCAGGATAATCCTGTCATTGATCATTTTTGGTCTACGGGAAAAGCTGTGGTGGATTGCTTTAATCGGCTGGCTAGTAAGTATCGTTTAGAAGATCGCTTTGAGGCATTAGGTGTTGCTTGTTCGCCTTATTACACCATCGTCGACGAAAACGGTGAGAACGATCTGGCAATGCGAACGTTATTTCTCCAAGAAATGGTAAAGCAAAAGGTTCTGATGCCTTGTATCGCGTTATGCTATCGGCATGACGAGCTGGCTCTGAATCATATGGAACGAGCCTTAGATAAGGCTCTAGAAGTGTGCTCATTTGCCGCACAACGTGGTTTTGAAGGTTACCTCCAAGGGGCTTTAGTAAAACCTGTATTTCGGAAACATAATTAATGGTTGAGATGATTGAAGGGCGAGAGGTTGTCGTCGTAACCGGCGGCAATGGCCTGATCGGTAGCCACTTTCTAAAGGCGATAGCCGAAAGCGGTCGAGTGGCAGTGGGTTGTGATTTAACGGTTGTGGAATCTGAAACCACGAAGTCTGAGGCGTTCGAGCAGGGTGAAATTCACCACCTAGTCATGAATGTTACTGAGCCTAGTTCAGTAGTTGCGGCGATTGAAGCGTTACACAGCCGTTACGGACGAATCGACGCATTGGTGAA
>Ga0209826_1002738_pt1 | contig 11400 bp, 6 predicted proteins | sample GOMGulsemesocosm_5_FD_184637 | JGI IMG/M metagenome (GOLD analysis project Ga0209826, IMG submission 184637) | Methane-oxidizing microbial communities from mesocosms in the Gulf of Mexico - GOM15C Gulf of Mexico (SPAdes) (version 2) | ecosystem: Environmental > Aquatic > Marine > Cold seeps...
CTTTAACACCTATGCCTAGAAATGCCATTAACGCTTGACTGAGTACTGAAGTAATAACTAAAGGAACGATAATACATACAACAACAGGTATTGATCTAAAGGTTATTAAACAAATAATGATAACAACCGAGTACACCCAAAGCAGCATTTCAGTTTGTGCTTCTTCAATAACCATATTGGTTGCGGCTTCAACACCCGCATTACCTGCTGCGAGTAAAAACTCAATACCATCTTGCGTATTGTTAGCTTTAAAATCATTTACTGCAGCGACCACTGTTATTAAGGTATCGGCTTTGTGATCATTCAAGAACACAATGATGGGCGCCATAGAACAGTCAGTATTTAAAAAGCCCGCTGGTGCTTGCCCTAATGTTGCGTTAGTAACAAAAGCGTTTCGATTTAGGTTTGTCCACTTTAACGAACCTTCATTCATACCAAACATACCAAGTTTTGAAACATCAGTAATTGACACCACATTTTGTACGCCACTGGTGTTTTTAAGCTGCCATTGCAGTTTATCCATTATCACTAAATTGTCGTATTTACTACATTGGTCTGGTGCAGATTTAACGATAATGACAAAAACATCTGTACTGGCTGTGTAATTCTCAACAATAAAAGCGTTATCAAGGTTATAACGAGAATCAGCTCGTAGCTCTGGAGCACCCGCATCTAAATCGCCAATTTTCATGAATTGTGAATAATATAATCCACCCGCAAATAAAAGTGCAGAAAAAGTAATCATTGTTATAGCAACTTTAGGCTTAGTAAAAGATACGAATAACTTCTCTACCAAACTAATTTTATGACTGTTTTTTCTTGAATACTCAATGGCTTTAGGTGAAATACCAATAAAACTTAATATAAGCGGTAACGCAACTAAGTTAGTTACAATAATGATAGCGACACCAATACTTGCCGCAATAGCAAGCTCTTGAATAACACCAATATCAATAACCATTAGAGTTGTAAAACCAATCGCATCACTTACTAAAGCCGTAATACCTGCTAAGTAAAGTGATTTAAAGGCAAGTCGCGTTGCTTCTAATTTATTAGCACCTGTTTCAGCATGGTGAATGATAGAGTTAACAATTTGTACGCCATGACTCACACCAATAGCAAAGACTAAGAAAGGCACTAACATTGAATAAGGGTTAATACCGTTACCCATAAGGTTCAACACCCCTAACTGTGCAAAAACAGCGGAAATAGAACAGAACACCACAGCAAAGGTACTACGTAAACAACGAGAGTATAGCCACAATAAAAAGACAACAATAAGTACGGCTAACATGAAAAATAAAATAACTTCCAAAGCACCGTCAATTAAATCACCAACCACTTTAGCAAAACCAACAATTCTAATGTTGATCGTATCGGAGTTATACTTATCTCTGATATCATTTTCTAGAATTTTAGAAAGGTGATGATAATCAATAGGTAAACCTGTTTCAGGGTTAATATCTTGTAATGGAGCTAGAATAATACTCGATTTAAAATCATTACTAACCAAACTACCTACTTGACCTGACATAAGTATGTTGGCACGAATAGTTTCAATACTTTTCTCTGACGCATCATAATCGTCTGGAATAATAGCGCCACCAACAAAGCCTTCTTCAGTCACTTCTTGCCAGCGTACATTTGGTGTCCAGATTGATTTTAAACCATCGCGGCTAACGCCAGAGATGAAAAACACCTCATCAGTCACATTTTTCAATACTTCTTGGTATTCAGCATTGAAAATATCGCCATTTTTACTTTCTACAACCACTCTTATCACGTTACCTAAATTAGATAACTCTTTTTTGTATGATAAAAAGTTTTGAATAAACTCATGGTTAGTAGGTAACATTTTCTCAAAGCTTGCTTCAGGTTTAACTTGAATAGCTTGAAATGTTAACGCAACACATAACACTAGCATGAGAGATAAAATGGTTATTCTATTACCAAAAATCAATTTTTCAGCGAACGAAACGAATTTATTTGAACTCGACATTATTGAGAAACTCCCGTGTTGTCAGATAGATTTGCTACTGACGTTATACCGAACTGCCCTACCACGACTAACTGGCCATTCATTACGCTAACGGCTGAAAGTGCTGAACCAGAAGGATCTATTGATAACTTGGTTTTGTTTGGTGTTTTAGTATTGAATTGAAAAATTGTTCCACCGTGACCAACTAAAACGACATCGCCATTTTCGGCTATATGCCCACCCAGTAACGTTGCTTTATTGTCAGCAATATAATGCGTCCAATGCTGACCTTGATCAGTAGAAACAAAATAATTACCCTTTAAACCAAAGGTTACTAAATTAGTTGAATTTTTTTGTGCCAGAATACCAAACATACTACCATTGTAAGGCGTATTAATTGATTGCCAAGAACGACCATTATCTAAACTTTTGAAAACGCTTCCCTGTTCTCCTGCAATATAAGTAATATTATTATCACTGGTTATGCTATTAAGGTGAAGCTTATCAGGGTTATTTAATAAATCATCCGATAGCTTCCATGTTTTCCCTACGTCATTACTTACCAGTAAGGTGCCATAAGCGCCTGTCACCATAATAGTACCGTTAGCTGTTTGTGTTGCTGACAATAAAGGTAAGTTAGGGCCTGATTCCTCAGAATTCAGGGCATCTTCTAGAGCGAACTCTAAATCTTCTAAAGTAAAAGAGGCTTCTTCAATTTCATCTTCATCGTCTAAAGCTTCGATACTTTTCTTCATTTCCACTATTTGTTTTTCTAATAAGACTGCTTTGAACTTAATTAGCTTAAAACCGTCAAACACCTTATGCCAATCATCAGCATCTTTAGATGACGAAATAATGGCACCATCATGACCAACGGCCAATTTTGCCCCATTAGATAAAACAATAACATCCGTTAATAATAACGATACTGGCGATATTTCTTGATTATACTGTTTTTCAGATTGCCAATTTAGTATATGTCCTCGTTCTCCAACGATTAATAAATTCTTATCGGTAGTTTTAGTTAAAGCCGTGGTAATACTGCTTGTAGCTAAATCACTTAGCACTGACTCTGTATTTAAAAGCTCTATTTTTGCTTGGCAATTCATGCCATAAAGCAAAAAGAAACTACTAAATATAAAAGGTTTAAGGGGTTTAAATTTCATATTTTTCTCTGATAATAGGTAAAATCGAATGCGACAGGAAAACGCTAGTTGTTTATTGAATTTATCCATTGATTCAATGACTCAGTGAGTCAATGGATAAATTCAGGTATTAAAAAGAGTGAATTTAAGTCTTTTTTTAAACAATAAAGCTAGCAGATTATGCTAGCTTTATTTTTGCATCGTGAACGTTAATTAATTAACGACCCTTACGGCGTAATGCAGAAGTACTAAAGTCTTTACGTTTAGCATTGTTTCCCCACACCATAAACTTAGGCTCTTCGTTACTTAAACCTGCAACTAAATAGCGACCAGAGTTTAAATCATAAAGTGTTTCTGCAGCAAGCCATGGTGTATCCACATCGTAAAACTGAATACCGTGACCTTCAGATAACTTCCAAAGATTACCTCGTCCATCATATTGATCTATAACAGATGCTGCCCATGAATCTTCATCAATAAACAGAGTTCTTTTAGCGTAGATATGACGAGCGCCTTCTTTAAGCGTTGCCTCTACTTCCCATACTCTATGTAACTCATAACGTAAGAATTCAGGGTTTAAATAACCTTCCTTAACAATTTCTTTATACTTGGCTGTCGTATCAAGTAATTTATAAGCGTTATATGGAATATAAAGTTCTTTTTTACCTACTAATTTCCAATCGTAGCGATCAGGTGCACCATTGTACATGTCAGTATTATCCATGGTTCTTAAACCATCAGTACCTTCACCTGGGCTATCGTAAGCTACGTTAGGAGCACGTCTTACACGTCGTTGACCTGAGTTATATACCCAAGCACGGCGAGGATCTTTCACTTGGTCAAGTGTTTCATGAACCAATAAAGAAGTACCGGTTAAACGTGCAGGTGCTGTAATCGTTTGTAGATAATAAAATAAAATATTATCATCTTTCTTAGCATCTCTTCCTGATACTAAAAATTCAGGCCAAACTAATTGATCGTTCATTCTAACTACGCTGTACGAACCATCTTTTTGTACCGGTATTGTTGTAATGAAACGTTTTGCAGAGCCTGAACGAAAACGTGTTAAATGATTCCAAATAACTTCGTAACCACCATCAGGGATAGGGAATGGAAAGGCTACTTTCATGTTCTTTACACCGTTACCGCCATTAGAAAGTATTGCATTAGTTGCATTTACTTTTGCTATGTCGTTGATGCTGTCAGGGTAAGAAATGGTTCTTTTTGTTTCATACACTGGCATTGTATAGCCAGGATATTTTTTAAACATTGCTATTTGACCTGCACTTAAATTATCCGTGTATTCACTTAAGTTTGCATTACTAATAACAAATAAAGCCTTGTCTTCAGGAAAAGGGTTTTCAGGACGGCCATCATCTTTACTTTTTGGCGTGTTTTTACTCGTTAAACCACCTTCCCACTTTGGAATAGTACCTGAAGCATTACCTTCTATTTCAGCACCCACGGGTGTTAATGTAACACCAAGTGCTGCCGCTTGTTCAGCCGTTACTTTAGCTACTGAAGCAGTAGATATGAAACCTAGTGCTACAACTAATACACTAAGTGATGTTTTTAATTTATTCATTTATTTATCTCCAATTAATATGACAAGGCGAAACTTACAGCAAGAAAATCTTTATCTTTGATAGGGTTGTAATCACCACCACCAAAGTTACTATAAGAAACTGTTACAGAGTATTGTTGTTGATATACTGCTTCTACAGAAACAGCCGCAACTGTGTTACCTTCACTGAATTGATCACCGTAACCATCAACATCGTGATACCAAGATAAAACAGGTTTTAATGCAATGCCCGCAACTACATCAGGGTAGTCAAATTCTACACGTGTTCTATAACCCCACGAAGAGTCGGTGTAAAAACCTTCACCGTTATCTGCATTTGTAAAGGTAGGTTTACCGTAAAGGGTATCTCTGCCGTATTGATAAAGTGGTCCTTTATCTTCAATGTTATCAATGAATGTTAAACCGACTTCACCAATAAAGGTAATACGTTGAGCACCTAACGCTTGGTCAAAAAACTGTATTGCCGTTACTTGTAATTGCGTTACATCAAATCTATCTGAAACGGCTATTGCTTCGCCAGCGCCAACCGCTTGAACTCTGTCAGTGAAAGGAAATTGTGCACCATTTAACCCTGGAATTGGATCTCCTAATAACCCAGCAGTAGCGCTTTCTAATAAAATAGCATTTACTGCATGATTACCATTCATTGAGATAACCGAATCGGGTTTGTATGATATTTCACCTGATAACGCGATACCACTAACGTTAGTGGCAAAACTTAAACCATAGAGCTCTTGATCTTCATAGAATACGATGCCATAGCTACCATTTTTATAGTCTTCTTCATCAATATTACCAGCAACAGGAACGAAAGGACCAAAAGTAGCATCGTTATCTGGGTTTGATGCGCGATACACATTCAACGCCGGTAAACGAGAATGAATATTCATGAAGTAAAAACCAAACTCAGTGTCATTTAAGGCTTCTGAGTAATAACGAAAAGCGATACCATACTGACCACCATTTTCAGGCTCAATATCATCTCTTCTCAAAGAGTACATACCAGCGTCGTACGCACTTTTATCATCAGCTAAAACAGTGATGTAATCACAACCATCAGCAACATAATCATGCGTAGAAAAGAACGTACCACAACCATCAATTTGTGTCTTTTCCCACTCGTATTGATAAAAGGCTTCAACGCTTAAGTTTTCACTTAGCCCTGCATTGGCATATAACATACCTACCGGTAATAAACCCTCTTTAAGGGTTGCACCGGGGCGGCGTAATGCACTGACATCTAGCGGGTTAATTGCGTTAATACCCCCTTGAATAAAGGTACTTTCACCCCAACTCACTACTTGACGACCTAAACGCACATCTACCGGCACTTCTCCTACTTCAAAGCCCGCATAGACATAAGCATCTAACAGTTGAATACCCGCAAATTTAGCGGTATCACTAAAACCATCATCGCTTAATGGTGTACCCGAGGTATAACCATTAACACTGTTGCCATGTGGACGATCGCCATCTTTTAATTCAAGATCATACCAATATTTAACACGAACAAAAGCACCGAAATCACCTTTCTCTAACTTGAAATCATTAAAACCTTTAATGATGGTGCTAAACGGGCGATTCTTTTTAAAGTTAAGGTTGTCATCATCTGATGTGCCTGAAAACTGTGTTCCATTCACTCCGTCAAAACTATTCGCTGAGAAGTAAGATGATGGATCATTATCTTTCATGCGGAAACTAGAACCAACAGAAATAGATGAGTTGATTGATAATTGTATGTCTTCATCTTCACCAAAATAAAATTCAGCGGCTTGGGCTACAGGAGCACTAAGCGCTAAAATTATGGCGGCTTTCAATGAATTCTTTATAATAGGATTATTTTTCATTGTTATTCACTCGTATGTATTAATTAGGTAGTTGTTGTAATAATTAATTTTTATAATTTTTATAATTTATTTTTTGGCAATCTTTCGATTACTTATTTAAAATGTATTAAAGTCACCTTTAGATAAAGTGCATTTTGCGACAATATATTTTTCATTTGTCATTTTTTGTTGAACATAAAAGAAAACTCATCTCAAATACATGATTTTAAAGGCTAACTATACAAACTCAACCTAACTGTAAAATACGGGATTTATCGGCTTTTTGGCAGTCTTTCAACTTACTATCACTTCAATCAAGTCACAATTGAAAGAAAATATCTGAAAAGTTAAGCACTATTGTTTAAGCGAATATTTCATCTAAAACTCAACACAATAAAGTGCTCAGAGTAAACCGAACGCCACTTAACCTTTCAGGTAGATCTGTAATACCAATAGCGCTTAATATCCAGTGGTATACCGTTAATTAACACTTACAACCAACGAGTCTCTTTACTTAATATGACAAGAAAAAACTTACAGAAAGAAAATCTTTATCCGTATTAGTATTCCAATCACCACCATAATTAGTATAAGAAACAGTGAGTGAATATTTTTGCTGATATATCACTTCTATTGCAACAATAGCAACGGTACTGCCTTCATTAAATTGATCATCGTAACCATCCACATCATAATACCAAGATAAAACGGGCTGTAATGCAATACCCGCAAATAAGTCAGGGTAATCAAACTCTACGTTTTATTTATTGTTTTTTACTGCTTTTTTTCTTTTTTGATGATATGAAATATCCACCATCAATATTTATATTTATCAAAAAAACTAAAATTAAACATGCGTCATAATGATTAATCATTGAAAGATGTCTATTTAGATAGAGAGCAAAGAATTTATTTTAAATTAGCTTGAAATAATTATAAATTATGGTGTAATAAAATTTAAATTAAACGTAAATGATGTATAGGCAAACAAGGGGGTTTCGTCTAATAGCTTAAAACACCCTAAAAAAACATAAAGTAAACTTGTCGATTTTCTTTACACTCTTACTATTCAGGTTGATTTTAAAATAAAATTTCACTTTGAAATCAAAGAGATAAAATGATGGCACTCATTTTGCTTTAAATATTAAAAATATCCACCATTTTGCTTAGGAGAAAAAAATGAAAAAACTATTATTGATTTGTACTGCTTTATTTGCTGGAAATGTAAATGCTGGGATGATTGGCGTTTGGGGAGGTGATTTCAGTGATTGGAATTCATATTTAACAACCTCTGGACATACGGCTGTGAGTGTTGGTAGTGGAAGTAGTGCTGCACAATTAGCCGATCTGGATCAAGTATGGCTAATTAGACAAAATGGTAATTCTAATCTTGTAGACTACGTAGATAATGGCGGAACGCTTGTAACAGAGTGGTCTGGAGCAAATTGGGCATTAAGTACAGCCGCACTGATAGATGCAAATGCTGATAGTCTTGGTTTCGTTGGCACTAACACTCAAATTACGTTTACTCAAGCAGGACTTGATTTAAATCTAGGTGATAATACAGGTAACCCATACGCTAATGGCGGTAGTACAGAGTTTTTCTATTCATTTAATAATTTGGGTGTAGATGTTGATGTAGTTGCCTCTATTACTGGGTATGATGTAGGTGTTACAGGGGTTTACGGCGCGGGTAATGTACTTGCTCTTGGTTGGGACTGGCAAGATGTCGGTGCGAGTAATGCACTAACACAAAACCTTGTAACAGATATTTCCAATGTGAGTTTTTCCCCAGAAAATGTTCCAGAGCCTGCAAGTATTGCTCTACTTACTCTAGGTTTAGCTGGTATTGGTTTTTCAAGAAAAAAGAAAACTACTTAACATAGTTTTCCATATTTCTTCAAAGCCTCGATGTTAATCGGGGCTTTTTTATGCCTATTATTCCTAAACTTCAAAATGCGAATTTCAGGGTATTTAAGTGAGTCATACCCAAAGCACGTATTTTATTCATGATTGTTCTCTGAATACCATACGCAATACGGAGCATGATTTACTCAGACACCCCATAGGACTGATTTAAAATCGCTTTATACTAAGGTATTGATTTATATTATTATCAAATCAATACCTTCCCTAATGACGTTTTAATTCAGCTTAACCCTGAATTTTGAGCGAACTTAAATATAAATAAACCATGCGTAATGAGGTGCTTGGCCTGTTTATGGTACGTATACCAATCACATTAAATATATAATTGGATACGTTAGCTACCATGAACAATACGGTTATTAATTAAGCCTTCAATTACACTTGGGTCTGCCAGTGTAGAAGTATCACCTAAGCTATCAATTTCATTTTCAGCAATTTTACGCAAAATACGACGCATAATTTTACCTGAACGCGTTTTAGGTAAACCTGGTGCCCATTGTAAGTAATCAGGCTTAGCAAAACGACCTAACTCTTTAGCAACAAACTCTTTTAATTCTTTATTAAGCTCATCAGACGGTTCAGTATTTGCCATCAGGGTAACATAGCAGTATACGCCTTGACCTTTGATTTCATGCGGGTAACCAACAACGGCTGCTTCTACAACGGCAGGGTGAGTCACTAAAGCGCCTTCAATTTCAGCAGTACCTAAGCGATGGCCTGATACATTTAAAACATCATCAACACGACCTGTGATCCAATAAAAACCATCTTCATCACGTTTAGCACCATCACCTGTAAAATAATTACCTGGGTACTGGCTTAAATAGGTTTGATAAAAACGATCGTGATCACCATAAACGGTGCGTAGTTGGCCTGGCCAGCTAGCTGTCATAACCAATAAACCTTGATTTTCGCCTTCAAGGGTATTGCCGTCTTTATCGAATAAGGCAGGTTGTACGCCAAAGAAAGGTTTACCCGCACAACCTGGTTTCATATCAACGGCGCCAGGCAATGAGGTAATCATAATACCACCTGTTTCAGTTTGCCACCAAGTGTCTACTACTGGGCAGTTACTCTTACCAACTATTTTATAATACCAGTGCCATGCTTCTGGATTAATTGGCTCACCTACAGTACCGAGTAGGCGTAATGAAGAAAGATCCGCTTTTTCAACAAGTTCATCACCAAGGCTCATTAAGGCGCGAATGGCGGTTGGTGCGGTGTAGAATACATTAACTTTATGTTTTTCACATACTTGCCAGAAACGACCTGCATCTGGGTAGGTTGGCACACCTTCAAATACGAGTGTAGTTGCGCCATTTGCTAACGGGCCGTAGAAAATATAAGAGTGACCTGTGATCCAGCCAGCATCGGCAGTACACCAATAAACTTCGCCTTCTCTATAATCAAACACGTACTTGTGCGTCATAGCAGCATACAAAATATACCCACCACATGTATGAACAACACCTTTTGGTGTGCCTGTTGAGCCTGACGTATATAAAATAAATAATGGGTCTTCAGCGTCCATTATTTCTGGCTCACAAACACTGGGTAAATTTGCTATTGCTGTTTGATAATTAATGTCAATTTTTTCATTCCAAGCAATATCGCCACCTGTACGCGCAACAACAATAACAGAGTGAACATCAGGACAATCGATAACGGCTGCATCAACATTTGCTTTAAGTGGAATATGCTTACCACCACGTAATGATTCATCCGCAGTAATAATTACCTGACAATGAGCATCAAGTACACGTGCTTTAATAGATTCAGTTGAGAAACCACCAAAAACGACTGAATGAATAGCACCTATGCGGGCACAAGCCAACATGGCATAGCCCACTTCAGGAATCATCGGCATGTAAATACAAACACGATCACCTTTTTTAACGCCTCGCTCTTTAAGTAAATTAGCGAAACGACAAACATGATCATGTAACTCTTGATAAGTTACTTTTAAATCATCTGACGGGTCGTCACCTTCAAAAATAATCGCGGTATCATTAGCCTTCGTTGCTAAGTGGCGATCAATACAGTTATAGCTAACGTTTAATTTAGCACCAGAAAACCAGTTAATTTCAGCCTTTTTTAAATCAACCTTACTAACACTATCCCAAGGTTCATACCAATCAATAAATTCTTTTGCTTGCTCACCCCAGAAGGCATCAGGTTGCTCAATAGACTGTTTATACATAGCATCATATTTTGCAGAGTCTATAAGTGTATGTGCTTTCGCTTTATCCGAAACAGGATAACAGGGTTGTAATTCATTCATAAGTGGGTCCTTTAGGCTAATATCTTTGGAGTAATACCTTCAAGGTAGCACTCCCTCTATTTAGTGTAATAATTTTATAGTTTTTATTTTATTGTTTTAAATTTATCCAACATTAGAATAAATTTTTTACACTTATTTTTATATACACCTTTAGTATTAAACCATAAGCATAAGCACCCCTTTATTAGCTACTGATAGGTAGATCTCCTTTAGCCTCAATAGCTCCCACAGCAATAGCTAAACTCGCATTTATACCCGCACTTGTGTAGCGACCTTTGCTGTCTCGAATAACTTTATCATCAAAAATTAATAGCGCTGCATCAACTGATTTAAGAAATGGTGAAATAAGGAAAGGTGAGCCCTTAGCAATGAGCAATGATTTAACCGCTTGCTTTTTAGCTAATGCTATTTGTAATTGAACAAGTTGGCCATATTCAGGTGCAGAGTGCACAGGTAAAGTTTGAGCTGTTTGAGCTGTTTGAGAGATATTCATGGCGTGCTGCGTTATTTTTTTATTATTTACTATGTTTTTAAATAAATCATCAACGCCACCTAAATCAACTGCACTGGTTGTTTTTACATCAACCGTCGCAATGACTAAATTAACTTGTGATAACTGGCTGACATTCTGAATGTCAACTAATGCATTATGTTGG
>Ga0209826_1002739_pt1 | contig 11397 bp, 10 predicted proteins | sample GOMGulsemesocosm_5_FD_184637 | JGI IMG/M metagenome (GOLD analysis project Ga0209826, IMG submission 184637) | Methane-oxidizing microbial communities from mesocosms in the Gulf of Mexico - GOM15C Gulf of Mexico (SPAdes) (version 2) | ecosystem: Environmental > Aquatic > Marine > Cold seeps...
TTGGGATTAATGACTGCGACAGCCTCTGGCAACCGCGTTTCAGCTTGATGGTGATCAACAACAATGACATCGAGACCAATGGATTTAGCGTGGGACAAAACGTCGAACGAGACAATCCCGCAATCCACTGTGATTACAAGATCTATTCCCTGCTGCTTTAGATGCTCAAACGCAGGCGAATTCGGGCCATAGCCTTCTTTTAGTCTGTCGGGAATATAAATGAGAAGCGGTATGCCGATTAAATCAAAGAACCGCTTGAGCAGCCCTGATGATGTTGCTCCGTCAACGTCATAATCGCCAAAAACTGCGATTTTTTCATTATTGTTGATGGCGGCGACAATTCTTTCTGCTCCTTTATCCATATCTTTGAATGAAGATGGATCGGGCAGAAGATCACGCATTGTCGGCTGCAGATAACGTTCAGCTTCTTCAGCAGGGACATCACGTCCAGCGAGAACGCGTCCAACAATTTCAGGGATACCCAGACGCTGAGACAGCGTCAGGCTCAAGCGATCATCAGTAGACCGCAAGCGCCACTTTTTACTTTTGAGTGAGCTTTCAACACCCAAAAATGCCGGTTGATCGAGCTCACTCATTGTATTTTCCTTCTAGCTTACGCGCGGTGATTACCCCGAACGTAGCGAACAGTTCCCGTACGAGAGCGCATGACGATTGTCTCTGTGTGCACCCGATCACCAACTTGGCGAACACCCTTCAACATCGACCCGTCTGTCACACCAGAAGCTGCAAAAATCACACTACCAGCGGCCAATTCTTCCAAATTGTAAATCTGATTGAAGTCTTTAACGCCCCACTTAATACCGCGCGCTTTTTCATCGTCATTACGGAAGACCAAACGGCCCTGCATTTGACCACCAATACAGCGAAGGGCAGAGGCTGCTAGAACACCTTCAGGTGCGCCGCCAGTTCCCACATACATGTCAATGCCACTATCTGGATTGGCTGTGGCCATAACGCCAGCAACATCACCGTCAGAAATCAATGTGATCCGTGCGCCGGTTTCGCGAATAGAGGCAATAATGTCTGCGTGGCGTGGGCGATCAAGAACACATGCCATAGTTTGGCTAACAGGAACGCCCTTTGCATCAGCAATGGCGCGCATATTATCGCCAGCAGATTTGTTAATATCAATGACACCTTCAGGATATCCGCCGCCAACAGCGATTTTTTCCATGTAAGTGTCTGGCGCATGAAGGAAGTTTCCGGATTCTGCAAATGCAATAACAGCAAGCGCGTTTGGACCACCTTTGGCCGTCAGCGTTGTGCCTTCAAGAGGATCCAGCGCGATATCGATTTTAGGGCCTTTGCCGGTACCGACTTTTTCGCCGATATACAACATTGGCGCTTCATCACGCTCGCCTTCGCCGATAACGATTGTACCATCGATATCAAGCTCATTAAGGGCCGTCCGCATAGCGTCAACAGCGGCTTGGTCTGCGGCTTTTTCATCGCCAAGACCGACCAGATTACAGGCTGCAAGTGCGGCGGCTTCCGTCACACGAACAATTTCAAGAGTTAGTTTTCTATCAAGTTTAGAAATTTCAGACATTTCATTTCATCCAAAAAATGAGGCCAAGTATCCACTTGCACCTCATGTGATCAAAGTTTAGCTATTCGGATCATACGTGGTTTAGACTGGCTATGATCAAATTTTTCGATTTTCGATAGCGCTCTTAAAAGCGCATCTTCTTTAACTTCGTGGGTTGTCAGAACAACGGACACTTCTTCTTCCGGTGCACGCCCATGCTGTAACAAGCTTTCAATTGATATCTCTTCATCTCGGAAGGTGGCAGAGATATCAGCAATAACCCCAGGTAAATCCAAAACGGTCAAGCGAACATAATAGCAGCCAACATGGCTTTCCACAGGTGATGTGGGAAGCGCATTCAGGCGGCCAACTGGAATACCAAATGTCGGCGAAATGCGACCAGCAGCAATATCAACAATATCAGCGACGACAGCAGATGCCGTTGGCCCCTCACCCGCTCCGCGACCTTCATATACTGTACTGTCAACAAAGTCACCTTCTGCAACAACCGCGTTGAAGACACCAGATACATTGGCGATTGCAGTGTCTTTACGGACCATACAAGGATGAACACGCTGTTCAATGCTGCCATCGTTTCTTCTGGCAACACCTAACAAGCGGATGCGGTATCCAAATTCATTAGCAAACGCGATATCCAGCGCAGAAACTGCACGAATGCCTTCGATATAAACGCTATCAAAATCAACCGGCGTACCGAATGCAAGACTGGTCAAAATTGCGAGCTTATGGGCAGCGTCAACACCATCGACGTCAAAACTTGGATCGGCTTCTGCATATCCAAGCGCTTGAGCATCGCTTAGGATTTTGTCAAAATCCCCGCCCGTTTCTTCCATCTCGGTAAGAATATAATTACAGGTTCCATTTAGGATCCCATAAACTCGGCTAATTGCGTTTCCGCTCAACCCTTCTCTCATCGCCTTAACGATGGGGATGCCGCCTGCAACAGCCGCTTCATAATTGAGGGGAGCGTTATTTTCTTCAGCTAATGTGGCAAGTTCAGTTCCGTGAACAGCGACCAAAGCTTTATTTGCCGTGACCACAGGCTTTCCAGCCTTAAGTGCTGCAATACAAAGATCTTTTGCAACGCCTTCACTTCCGCCAATGAGTTCGAGGATCATATCTACATTTGGATCACTGACCATATCAACGGCGTTGGTATACCATGTCATGCCTTCAAGAGACACGCCCCGGTCTTTCGTTTGATCCCGGCCAGATACCGCGACAACCTCCAATGTTTGACCGCATCTGTCTTTTAATAACTGACCATGGCTTTGCAGGATCTTTATAACCCCAACACCAACTGTACCAATTCCTGCGACACCAATTTTCATATCATTTACCACTATTTTTTTCGTGATAGGCAGCCAGATGCATATCAGATTCTGACAAAAATTTCTTTATATTTCTGATAGCCTGGCGAATACGCTGTTCGTTTTCGACCATAGCGATGCGGACGAACTTGTCGCCATGCTCACCAAACCCAAGTCCCGGCGCAACAGCAACTTGTGCTTCTTGCAACAACAACTTCGAAAATTCAAGACTTCCAAGCGCGGTGAACGGCTCTGGAATTGGCGCCCATGCAAACATTGTCGCCTCAGGCAAAGGAATTTCCCAGCCAGCAGAGGCCAAACCGCTAATCATAACATCTCGGCGCGCTTTATACAGATCACGGGCGTCTTGAACGCAATCTTGAGGGCCATTAAGGGCCGCAGTAGCAGCAACTTGAATTGGCGTAAATGCACCGTAATCCAAATAAGATTTAATTCGTGTTAGAGCACTGATGAGTTCTTTATTGCCTGTCGCAAATCCCATACGCCAGCCGGGCATTGAATAGGTTTTGGACAAAGACGTAAATTCGACAGCAATATCCTTAGCGCCTTCAACTTGTAAAATCGACGGCGGTTTTTCATCACCGAAGTAAATTTCTGCATATGCTAAATCAGACAAGATATACATCTCGTGCTTCTTGGCGTAGGCAACAACACGGCGGTAAAATTCCAAATCAACAGTCATAGCAGTTGGGTTTGACGGAAAATTCAAAATCAAGCAAACTGGTGTCGGAAAGCAGTGCTGCATTCCCCGCTCCAGCGCCTCAAAGAAATCGATATGAGGACCAACTTCAAAATGGCGGACAACAGCGCCAGCAATGATAAAGCCGTATGGGTGGATTGGATAACTTGGGTTCGGAGACAAAATCACATCGCCAGGCGTTGTGATTGCCATGGCGAGGTTAGCCAGTCCCTCTTTCGATCCAAGGGTTGCAATTGTTTCCGTATCAGGATCAATTTCCACACCAAAGCGACGTTTGTAATAAGCGGCATTGGCTTTTCGCAGTCCCGAAATGCCACGGCTTGTGGAATAACGGTGGGTTCTGCCATCTTGTACAGTTTCCACAAGCTTATCGACAATATGCTGGGGCGTTGGCGAGTCGGGATTACCCATACCAAGGTCAATGATATCTTCTCCGGCCGCTCGCGCAGCTGCTTTCATACGATTGACTTCTTCAAAAACATATGGGGGCAGTCGCTTGATGCGATGAAAATCGGAGTTCATTGGCCTTTTCTCTATATCAAAAGATGTGCAGGTATAAACGCGTCAAAATCTCGTCCAGAAATTTTGAGCGCGCTGTGATTTAAGCAGTGTTTATACGAAGTTGGATTAATTTACGAGGAAGATTTCCGTGCGACGATTTTTTGCTTCGTCACTTGGCATAGCTTCACGGGTAATCGGCGTGCTGTCACTCAATGATTCAACAATGATTTTATTTGGCGTCACACCAAGTCTGATCAGCCTGTTGACAACAATCCCTGACCGTTCTTGTGACATACGTAAATTCACAATTTTATGACGATCCACGGGTAATTGACGCGTCCGACTTGATGCATGGCCCACAACTTTAATTGTTGCGCCCGTTTGCTGCGAGGTTTGCACGATTTGCCTCAACTTCGACAAATCAGCGGCACCTAGTTGCGAAGATCCTGTTTCAAAATAAATGACTGCGGCAGGCTTACCCATAGAGGACAAACCCGTTGGCCGTAATCCCGTAGCAGCCCCGTAGCCAAGAGCCACAGGTGAATTATATGTATCCCGCACCACTTGAGGTACAGCTACTGCCGTTGCACCAAGTGGCTGCACAGCAAATGACTGAAATTGCATGTTTGCTGGAAGCGTACTTGTTGTTGCAGCTGACGCGGCAAGTTGCTTTTGATAAACATCGCTTACGCCAGCGCCACTAATAACAACAGTTGAGCCGCCCGGAACTTGACGGGCATAGGCTTGCTGCGGCGTTGTAATAGGAGCAGCGTTTGGCATTAGCTTCAAGCCACCAGGCGCTTGCGCCGTTGTCGGAAATTGATTTGCAGCGGCCACAGGTTGTGTCAGTTGAGCACTGGTCACAGGTTGGCTCGGAGATGGTGTAACATCCGGGCCTGTTGCTGCCTGAACAACCGGTGCTTGCGGCACTGGCATTGCCTGTGGAGTTGTCGCCGCGCGAAGATTATCATCGGTGTATTGAGCGTTCTGACGATCAGCCTTCAATCCATCTTGTATGGTTGATGCTTCTTGGATGGAAACCGTTTGACCGGCAACATCTGGAACTTCGCCTAATTTTGGATATTCACCATTAGCGGCAACAGTTTCGACGGGCTGTGCAGCTTCTTCGTCGTCAAACCAGTTCACTGGGTTGACCCAGTCTGGTGTGGAACAGCCTGTGATTGCCAAAAGGGCCGCGCCCATAACTAATTTGGATGCGCCTTTTTTCAAGTCGTTTGATCCGAAGAATGTGGAATATTTCATAGTCACCATCTTTGTCGCCCGTGCCTGCATTAATTCGCGGGTTCTTTGCTTAATCGGTTAAAAAACACCGTTCTGCATCCCCACCTGAACTATTTCTCATTAACTTAAAGCATATAGGCAACAATTCCGCAATATTTTCAACGAATAAGTCAGAAATTACAGCCAAAAATCTTTTTTATTGGTCTAATGAATGCTTCTGGTAAGGTGTTATTATCAAGGTTCAAACAGCAATTGACCAATGAGGGCGCAAATGTCTGATAAACAAGATGGCGGAATTAACGGAACCCTTCCCGAGGGCTCACAAGAATTTGCTGATAATATGGCAAAAATTTCCATGAAAAGCATGGACTTGGTGAACGAATTCTATTCCACTCAAGGCTCCTCAAACAATCCCGACCTCGACCCTCTAAATATTGGCAGCGCGTTTCTGGACCTCACAAATAAGATGATGGCGGAACCGGAAAAGCTCGTCAATGCACAAGCAGCTCTTTGGCAAGGTTACATGAACATCTGGCAAAATATGGCTGCCGGTGTCAACGGTCAGGAAACCAATCCAGCCGCCACATCTGGGAAAGGGGACAAGCGTTTCAGGTCGGATGAGTGGAGCAAAAATCAGATTTTTGATTACATCAAACAATCTTACCTGCTGACCTCTAAAAGTATAAATGATTTGGTGAGTGACGTTGACGGACTTGATGATGTTTCTCGTAAAAAAGTTGACTTCTACACCAAGCAATTTACCGATGCCTTGTCCCCCAGCAACTTCTTTTGGACAAACCCGGATGTGTTAAAGCACACGCTGGAGACAAAAGGCGAAAATCTGGTAACCGGCCTAGAACATTTGCTCGAAGATCTTAAAAAAGGCAAAGGCCAATTAAGTCCTAGCATGGTTCCTGATGGAGTTTTCGAGGTTGGAAGAAATGTTGCTGTCACGCCTGGTAAAGTGGTTTTCCAGAATGAACTGATGCAACTTATCCAATACACACCAACAACCGAAAAAGTATATAAGAAGCCCCTGCTCATTACACCGCCCTGGATCAATAAATTTTACATATTAGACCTGAAAAAAGAAAACTCCTTCATTAGTTGGTGCGTTGAGCAAGGCTATACAGTTTTCATTATTTCGTGGATTAATCCAGACGAGCGCCATATTGAGAAAACATTCGAGAGCTATATGTCAGAAGGCATTTTAGCGGCACTTGATGCAATTGAACAAACCGTAGGCGAAAAAGAAGTTACAGCGATTGGTTATTGCATTGGCGGCACGTTAATGTCTGCCACCCTATCCTATCTCGCATCCATTGGTGAAAAACGGATTACCGCCTGTACCTTCTTTGCCACGCAAACAGATTTTGAAGACGCTGGCGATCTCTTGCTGTTCACCGATGAAGAACAAGTACAGATGATCGAACGCAAAATGGAGACGGCAGGCTTCCTAGAAGGACGCAATATGGCGACAACCTTCAACATGCTTCGCTCTAGTGATTTGATCTGGTCTTTTGTCATCAACAACTATTTGATGGGGAAAGATCCATTCCCGTTTGATCTACTTTTCTGGAATTGCGATACGACCAATATGCCACCGAAGATGCACAGTTTTTATCTTCGGAACATGTATCAGAATAACCTGCTTCAAAAACCGGGAGGATTGACTTTGGGCGGCCAACCAATTGACCTCTCGAAAGTAACCATTCCTATATTTGTACAGGCAAGTAAAGAAGACCATATCGCGCCATACGGCTCTGTCTTTAAGGCAACGAAACTCATGAGCGGTCCTGCTGAATTTATGTTGGCAGGCTCAGGTCATATTGCTGGTGTTATCAATCATCCGGATGCCAATAAATATCAGCATTGGGTCAATTCTTCGAAAAAAGAATATGCCACTGCAGATGACTGGCTGGATGACGCAAAAGAACAACCCGGCTCTTGGTGGCCGCACTGGAACAAATGGCTATCTAAAAAATCAGGCCCAAAAGTGGCGGCAAGAAACCCGGCCAAGGGAAAATTAAAACCGATTGAAGATGCGCCGGGCTCCTATGTGAAGATTGTGGCCAAAGCTGGAAAATCCAGCTAAGGCTCTAGTTGTCTTCGGCTAAATAAGCTTGCGCCAGTTCAGCATAATGCTTTGCACCATTATTCAAGTTTTTCTGCTCGTCTTCACTTAACTTTCGAAGGCATTTAGCCGGAGACCCACCCCATAACTCGCCTGCGGGGACGCGTTTATTTGGTGTGACGAGCGCGCCAGCGGCAACCATTGCGCCGCCCTCAACAACAACGCCGTCAAGAACTGTTGCGCCCATTCCAACGAAACTACGATCTTCCAATGTGCACCCATGGATCATGCAGTTGTGGCCGACAAGAACATCATCTCCAATGGTCGTGGAGTGGGTTCCGCCGGATACGTGAATAACAGTACCGTCTTGAATATTGGTTCCGTTGCCAATTCGAATGGAATGGACGTCACCGCGAACAACACAGTTAAACCAAATACTCGATCCCGCACCGATGACAACATCACCGATGACATAGGCAGACGGCGCAATAAACACGTCATCGGCAAGATCAGGGGTAACCCCTTTAAAAGACATTATATTTTTAGTCATGAATTACCCCTTTATTCTTTGTTTTATGGGAAAAGCGCGACCTGCTCCAATCCAAGAGTTTCATCAAACCCGAACATTAAATTCATGTTCTGCACGGCCTGACCACTTGAACCTTTAACAAGATTATCAATTGCTGCAATGACAGTTGCCCGTCCGGGAATTCTGTCTTCAAAGACATTCAGAACGCAATTATTCGATCCTCTCACCATCTGAGTCTGCGGCATATCGCCTTCTTTAAGCAACCGAACAAATGGCTCATTTTGGAAAATTTTTGCATATTCAGCCCGAAGTTCACCAACTGTTTTACCTGCGGCCAAACGCACGTGGCACGTGACCAACTCTCCCCGGCTCATGGGTACGAGATGTGGTACAAAGTTCACCCGGACATCCGCATCTGATAGGCCCGCCGACAGAGCAACTTCTTGCTCAATCTCTGGCGCGTGCCGATGCTTTGCCACACTGTAAGGGCTTAAGCCCTCACCAGCTTCGCTGAATAACGTATTTTGTTTTAATCCGCGTCCAGCGCCTGTCAAACCAGATTTGGCATCAATCACCAAGTCTTGTGGGTCGACAAGTCCTGCTGACACTAACGGCAACAGTGCAATAAGTGTTGCGGTTGGATAACAGCCGGGACAAGCCACAAGACGCGCATCTTTAACTGCGTCCCGATTAAATTCAGTAAGGCCGTATACGGCACCTGCCTGCAGCGTCATCGCCATATGTTTATGCCCATACCATTCAGCATATGTGTCCGCGTTCCGCAGCCGGAAATCGGCGGAAAGATCGATAACTTTTACCGTCGCTGGCAAAGTCGCGATAATTTCCTGCGTTGTCCCATGCGGTAGACCGCAAAAAACAACATCAACAGAATTCCAGTCAGCGTCTTTTACTGAAATCATATCTGGCAGACCGTAACCACCCAAATGCGGATAAACTTCTTCCACTGATAGGCCTGCTTTTCGGTCGGCCGTAAGCAGCGTTAGTTCCACGTTAGGATGCCGTAGCAAAAGCCGCATGGCTTCGGCCCCGGTATACCCGCTTGCACCAAGAATACCGGCTTTAATTTTTTGTGTTGAATTGCTCATATCTTAAACTGCTTTTTATCTTAAAGCAGACCTCTCAAAAATCTATTTTGTCAGATAAGATTTGTGTTCGCCGTTTAAAACCTTGTCGGCAAACCAAATCAAAACATTTAAATCGAAAACTTCAGCAGTCTCTTCGTCCATTCGGAGTCGGCCGCGTTTCAATCCAGACAGAATTTCTTTTTGAGCTTTTCGCAAAAGCGCAGTTCGAACAGAATTTTTCACATCAAGCTGATCATTTATTTCAGCCAGCAGCTCTTCTTCCGTTAAGCTGTGGGTATAGTTTTTGATAACAACATCGAAGGCACCCTCTGCATTCAATTGAATGCCCAGTGCATCAGCCGTTAATCCGTCCACATCCTTGATTGGATAATCCATTGTTCTTGTTCCGCGTATTTCCTAGTGTTTAGGGAGACGTTTCATACACCAAATTATGAAACTGGCAAAGCCTTCTCGTAATAATACTCTGTCGTTTCACTGATATCTTCCAGATCCCTTGTCACGACTTTCCCCGTAAACCCTCTTTTTTCATACAAAAGATGAGCTTCGTGAAACCGTGTATCGGTCCAGAGTTTGATTTTGTCTATTTTTAGGTCTGTAGCAGCATCATCCACCAGGTCACAAAGACGCGTCGCCAACCCTTGCCTGCGGATATCTCCATCCACGTACAAGTGCTTCAATTCGAACTCGCCATCTTCATAGCTATATCCAATAGAGCCGACTATTTTTCCGTCCAGTTCAGCAACCCAAAATTCGCCGCCCTTTCCTGCAAAAAAAGTTGAAATGTAGTGCATTTGCGGCTCTTCATTTTCAACATCGAGAATGCAGCCCTCATATCCCTCATAACATTTGGAAACAAGCTCAATAAGGCCGTCGGCATCGCTATCACTAGCGGCTCTGTAAATAATTTTCATGGAATAGTGCTCATAGATACATCAAAACAACGCCGCAGACTAAACCTGTCTCCAAAATCCAGCAATCCAAAAATTGAATTTAGGCCACCACAAATTTCTGCAAGTATTGTCTCCGAAGTTCCCTGTACCATGGCTTCGTTGACGGCCAAGACCATAGGCGATCGATGGCATCGTCTGGGTAGGCGGAATTATAGGCCTTTTTGTTTTCGTTGGTCAGGTGATTAACTGCGCCAGATACGGCTGAATTATATCCTGTTTCATTGGCAAGCAACGCCCCGTTTTCGGGTTGTGCTGCAAATTTTACAAATTCATAAATAGCATCAATATTTTTGGCACCTGTGGGAATAGACAAACCGTCCAACCAGGCGAATGCACCCTCTCTCGGGGCGAGATACCGGACCGGCCGTCCTTCCTTAAACAAAGATTGCGAGGGGTTTTCCCAAACCTGCCCTAAAACAATGCCGCCGCGCATAAAACCATCTGATTGATCTTCAGCGTTATTCCAATATTTTTTAATCCAAGGTTTATGTGTCACAGAAAATTTTAAAATCTTATCCCAAATCAACCGCATTTTATCTTCGTCGGAGTATCCTTCGATGAACGGAGGAATTTCACCAACGCCTTCAAGAAAACGACCGATCCCTGCCATCATGGTATGTGGTCGGACCATGATCTTCCCTCTCATCTCGGGGCGCCAAAGATCACCGAAAGACAGTTTCCCGTAGATTGCACTATATTTATCGACCCGATAGCCCAGTGCCTCTGATCCCCAGAGAAAAGGAACATGGCGCATTTCACTGTCCCACGAAAAGCTTTCCGAAATACGTAGCATGGACGGCAAAATTGCGGAATTGTCAATACGACTTTGATCAAAGGTCCCGAGCAATCCGGAATCTTGCCAACGTCCACCTTGATCAATGGAGGGGCTAACAAGGTCATAACCACTATCACTGACCAATTTTAATTTCTGCAACTGTTCGTCAGTGGATCCTACAACAGTCTGCTTGATTGTTATTCCGGTTTCAGATTTAAACTTTTCGGCGAAAGACATGGGCAGATACCCTGACCATGTAAGCAAATTCAAATTACCAGAAGAGGAGAACGCTTCGTCAGCGATCCACGGTCCCAAAGCCGCAGCCGCACCAAGAGCTGTGGCCCCTTTTAAAAAGCTACGTCTTGAATTCAGCTGTCCTTTTGATTTTATTTTTGATGTCCTCGTCTTCATTTTTTCGGTCCACCGGTTACTAAAACTTGCTGGGGTGAGCACTAACACAAAAAGGGTTAATATTTTCTGGAAATTCACGCCCCTATTATGAAGGGTTTTTTAAAATGTGGCTTGTCGAAGTATTCTGGAATAGGGTCCGTTACGGCCAAAATTGACTAGAGGTTTTTTTAATGTTACCTGACGCATCCACAATTGTTTTATTCATGAC
>Ga0209826_1002740_pt1 | contig 11392 bp, 12 predicted proteins | sample GOMGulsemesocosm_5_FD_184637 | JGI IMG/M metagenome (GOLD analysis project Ga0209826, IMG submission 184637) | Methane-oxidizing microbial communities from mesocosms in the Gulf of Mexico - GOM15C Gulf of Mexico (SPAdes) (version 2) | ecosystem: Environmental > Aquatic > Marine > Cold seeps...
TGGCAGGCTTTTTCATAGCTACCGCCTAGGAACCGCGAAACATACCGGTGTGCTTGACGATTATGTAAATATGAGCCGTGCTGCCCTTGTCTTATATGAGATAACAGGGAAAAACTTTTACCTACTTCGTGCTCAGGAATGGGTTACCCATCTCAATACGCACTTTTGGGATGAAAACGGCGGATACTTTTATACGGCTGACGATGCAGAAGCTCTTATCGTTCGGTCAAAAAATGCCGCTGATAATGCTGTTCCTTCTGGAAATGGAAGCGCTCTGGAAGTTTTAGCAAAATTTCATTATCTGACAGGTGATCGCGAGCCGTTCGAAAAAGCAAAGGAAATCGTCCGTACTTTCTCGAGCGAACTTGGGCGAAATTTCTTTCCCTTAGCCACATTTCTGAATAATTATGAAACCCTTATTGAAGGCATGCAGATCATTATTGTCGGGCGCCGGGATGAGAGGGAAACCCTTGATTTGTTGGCCACTCTAAATGATTTTAGTTTACCTACAAAAGTCGTGAATATTATTGAAGATACAGAAAACCTTCCTTTTGACCATCCCGCTCAAGGTAAAACCAGAAAAGACAACAAGCCCACAGCCTATATTTGTACGGGCCCTGTTTGTTCAGACCCAGCAAACTCACCGCTTTCTCTTCGATCCGTTTTACAAAAAGAGGTCTAAATGTCTCAGCTTTGCATGCATAGTCCCGTTGGGGACTTAACTGTCACGGAAGAAGATGGATATATTATCTCCCTTGATTGGGGCTGGGTGCCCGAAGAATGGCAATCAGAAACTCCGCTTCTCCAAAATGCTATTGCCCAACTTAACGAGTATTTTGATGGAGAACGATTAGACTTTGATCTCCCCCTAAACCCTCCGGGCTCAGACTTTCAAAAGCAAGTCTGCACGGCTATGTCCGCGATACCGGGTGGTCAAACAATATCCTATGGAGAGATTGCAAAAAAAATTGAGAGTTCCGCTCAAGCCGTTGGAAATGCTTGTGGTTTGAACCCAATTCCGATTATTATACCCTGTCACCGTGTCCTTGCCGCTGGTAAGGAAATGGGTGGTTTCTCCGGGCAAGGAGGCGTCGAGACCAAGCAAGCACTTCTAACACTTGAAGGCGCCCTGCCCCCGCTACAAATTAGTTTGGAATTATAAGTTTCCTCCTTCTTGGGGCGCAAACTCAAGGACTTAAAAAATGACAAAAGCAATTGTTTTCCGCGAACCAGGCGGCCCGGAAGTTATGAAGTGGCAAGATGTTGACGTTGGTAAACCCGGTTCGGGTCAAGTTAGAATACGCCACGCAGCGGTCGGTCTTAATTACATCGATGTCTATTTTAGAACTGGTCTCTACCCCGCTCCTTACCCAAATACACCAGGAATGGAAGCTTCAGGCGTAATCGAAGAGCTTGGTCCAGATGTCACCGGATTGGCTGTGGGTGATCGTGTAGCCTATGCTGGCGCTCCAATTGGTGCTTATTCTGAAGCACGGGTTATGCCCGCCAGTATCCTCATTAGAATACCTGATAGCATCAATGACCAGACCGCTGCTGCCATGATGTTACAAGGAATGACCACTGAATATCTCCTCCAAAGGACTTATCAAGTAAAACCGGGAGATACGATCCTGTTCCATGCAGCTGCAGGCGGTGTTGGCCTAATGGCTTGCCAATGGGCCAAACATCTTGGCGCAACAGTTATTGGTACTGTTGGATCCGATGAAAAAGCGGCCCTAGCAAAAAAATATGGCTGTGATCATACCATTAATTACCAAAGGGAAGATTTTGTTGAGCGGGTAAAAGAGATCACGGATGGAAAAGGAGTTCCTGTTGTTTATGACGGCATTGGAAAAGATACCTTTGAAAAATCACTTGATTGTCTACAGATGAGGGGTCTTTTGGTCTCTTACGGTAATGCATCCGGTCCTGTGAGAGATGTCGATCTATCTATCTTAACAGCAAAAGGTTCCGCTTATGTCACTCGACCGTCTTTGATGGCTTACACAGCAACTCGGGCAGAGCTGGAACAATCCTCTAGTGATGTTATCAAGCTTGTAGAAGATGGAACTCTCTCCATCAATATAGGCCAAACCTATGCCCTATCAGAAGCAGTACAGGCCCATCGCGATTTGGAAAGTAGAAAAACCACAGGATCTACTATTTTTACCCTGTAATTTTTCAATAAATTAAGAAAAATGGCGTCAGATATTTTCTGGCGCTTTTTTTGTTCAAAAAAATTGTTATCCAAATAAATCTCATAATTTCAATAACATATAAATGTAATTACATACATTATTACTAAAAATAATGGCAAATTTTCTGTGTATTTTAGTCTATCTGGTAAGCAATATTTGATAAAATTCAACTTGCTGGGATTAAAAAAATTAGGCGCTTATATAGATAGTTTTATCACGGCAAAACTTGGCTAAAACACTCTCTTCTACAATTTGATCAGCCTTCTTAATCATGAACTTAAAACATCTTCTTCTATTATTTCTAACGCCCATCCATTTTGACAAAGGATTAGCAGGCAAGGTATTAGTGCAATCCGTCTGTTACCTTGATTAAATGGTTTTGCCCGACGATACTAACCATGAGTGAAACAGCAACATCAAAAACATCAACCCCTCTTCCAGCAGTCACCATCATAAGAGGCAGCCAATGCGGAATTCAATTTAGAATGATCAGATTCAAAACTAATCCCTCTAAATTTTTCATTTTGTTTTTTATGAATTTCTCAAATAACTGATTTTGATGGCAGGCTGATAATCATACGTCTTTAACCATTTTGGAAAAAAGCATGGGTAAAGCTATCTTCTAAGTGAGAACACAGATTCATATAAGACATCGTATTCTTGATCAATAGAGGTCAAATTTTTGCTCTATCAGATGCAGTTCAAGGCCATCGTGATTTAGAAGGAAGAAAAACAGCAGGTTCTATTATTTTTACCCTGTAACACTCAAAAAATTAGAAAAAAGACGTCAGATATTTTCTAACGCCTTTTTTTGTTAAAAAATTGGTATCTAAATAAATCCTGTAATTTCAATGGCATATTTATGTAATTACATACATTATTACTAAAAATAATGGTAAATTTTCAGTGTATTTTAGTCTATATGGAAAATACTATTTGATGAAATTCAACTTTTTGGGTTCTAAAAATTAAGCGCTTATATAGATAGATTTATCACGGCAAAATTTAACTAAAGCGCTCTCTTCTACATTTTGATCAGCCAATTTGACCATGAGCTTAAAGGCATCTTCATTGGTAATATCTAATACCCATCCATTACGGCGAAGGGTTAGCAGGCAAAGTGTGAGTGCAATCCGCCTATTACCTTGATTAAAGGGTCTTTGTCCGACGATACTGACCATGAGTGAGACGGCAACATCAAAAACATCAACCCCTCCTCCAGCTGTTACCATCATACGAGGCCAAGCCAATGCGGAATTCAGTTTAGAATGATCAGGTTCAAAACTAATTCCTCTAAATTTTTCATTTTGTTTTTTATGAATTTCACAAATAACTGATTTTGACGGCAGACTGATAATCATACGTCTTTAACCATTTTGGAAAAAGCATGGGTAAAGCGATCTTCTAAGTGAGAATAAAGGTCCATATAAGCATCGTATTCTTGATCAATTTTTCGAATTCTGAGGGTTTGATCTTCGACTGTTACCCGAAGCGTATCGCCAATTTCATATCCTAGATTTCGCAAAAATTCAGCTGGGATAGTAACTCCAGCGGCGCTTCCTGTTTTGCGTAAGCGTGTCTCAAATGGGTCAAGACTTTTATTATTTTGAGCCATTATCTATCACTTCCCTACCAAAAATAATGTAATTACGTATGTTATTACACTAAACTAATAAGGTATAGAAACCAAGGAAATTGCGGGTTCAATCAATATAGAAAAATAAGTCACAAAAAAAGGCGCTAATTATAAGCGCCTTTTTTTTATAGTCTAAATCATCCGATTAGGTATTCATAGAATCGAAGAAATCATCATTTGTCTTGCTCTCTTTAAGCTTACCGAGCAAGAATTCCATGGCATCCGTTGTTCCCATTGGATTAAGAATACGGCGAAGAACCCACATTTTGGATAGTGTGTTTTTATCCACCAATAATTCTTCTTTCCGGGTACCCGATTTAGTAATGTCAATCGCTGGGAATACGCGTTTATCAGACAACTTACGATCAAGAATAATTTCAGAGTTACCTGTACCCTTAAATTCTTCAAAAATCACTTCATCCATACGAGAGCCCGTATCAATCAATGCGGTCGCCACGATTGTAAGGGATCCCCCTTCTTCGATATTACGAGCAGCACCAAAGAAACGTTTAGGCCGTTGCAGTGCATTTGCATCTACACCACCGGTCAAAACCTTACCACTGGAAGGAATTACTGTATTATACGCACGAGCAAGACGGGTGATACTATCCAGAAGGATAACAACATCCCTTTTATGTTCTACAAGCCGTTTAGCTTTCTCAATGACCATTTCAGCAACCTGTACGTGACGGGAAGCTGGTTCATCAAAAGTAGAGGACACGACTTCACCGTTCACAGAACGCTTCATGTCAGTCACTTCTTCAGGACGTTCATCAATAAGAAGTACTATTAAGTAGATATCAGGATTATTGGTTGTGATGGAATTTGCCATATTTTGTAGAAGAACTGTTTTACCAGTTCTAGGTGGCGCCACAATGAGGGCTCGCTGCCCTTTCCCTTGTGGGGACACCAGATCAATGACTCTGGCTGAACTAATACCTTTTGTTGGATCAGTCTCTATTTCCAATTTAATGGCTTCATCAGGGTAGAGAGGCGTTAAATTATCAAAATTAGTTTTATGACGGCCTTTTTCAGGATCTTCAAAGTTAATCAACTGAACTTTTAGAAGGGCAAAATATCGCTCCCCATCTTTTGGGCTTCTAATCTCCCCTTCTACTGTATCTCCTGTTCGCAAGGAAAATCGCCTAATTTGACTGGGACTGATATAAATATCATCTGGACCGGCCAAATAGTTTGCATCAGGTGAGCGGAGAAAACCAAAACCGTCTTGCAAAATTTCTAAAACACCACCACCCGTGATGGTTTCACCGCTATCAGCCTCATGTTTCAAAACAGCAAATAACAATTCCTGTTTTCTCATGGTTGAAGCATTTTCAATGCTCATAGCTTCGGCAGTTGCTAATAGTTCTGGGGGAGTTTTCTTTTTAAGTTCTTGAAGATTCATGTAAATCTCTGGCTTTAGCCGTTTAATATATAAGTTACTGTGGGAGTATTATAAGATTTTTCTTATCTGGAAATTCAGCGCTATTTCAGCGAATATGTCACTTTCGAATAAATGAATGCTAATAAATAGCCTGTATTTCTTGATAAGGAGAATAGCTTGATGTTGGAACAAAGGAATGGCAGCTTCTCTAGAACAAGTCAACGGTAATATGACAAGTTTGACCTTAAAACGGTTTAGTTGCCACCATAATGACAATAATAACCATTAAAACTGTGGGTATTTCATTGGTATACCTATAAAAACGCGTCGATTTTTCATTTTTATCAGCTTCAAAATTACGTCGCCATTTAGAAAGAGATCCATGAAATCCAGTCATTAAAAATAAACTACCGAGTTTCACCCATATCCATCCAGCAGACCAATCAACAATACCTGGTGTCGCGAGTAAAAGACCTCCAAAGACAAAAGTCAGGAACATAGCAGGATTTATAATGCCTCTTAAGAGCCTACGTTCCATGACTTTAAAAGTTTCAGATTGAATTGAACCTACTTCAGCATCAACATGATAGACAAATAATCGTGGCAAATAGAGCATCCCAGCCATCCAGGAAATAACTGAGATTATATGAAATGCTTTAGTCCATTCATACATATCGGCCAGAATATCAGTCATTTTTATCCCTTTTCCTGCATTCACATGCCCCGTGCGCATTTGGGCAAATTATAGGGCCTTTCTCGCTTTGTATTTGACCAATTGCAAGGTTTTTTACCATATCACCCAGTCCTGCTATAAATTTTGAGTGGGTAGTTACAGTTGGTATTCGATAATAATTTGGCACGCCGGCAGTTTTTGCCAGTTCCGCATATTCTATATCCAACTCAACCAGTGTCTCAGAATGCTCAGAGACAAAAGCCACGGGAATAACCATAAGAGATTTATTATCTTTGCCAGCAGCGGCTATTTCATCTTCAGTTGCCGGCTTAATCCATTCAACAGGTCCAACTCGACTTTGATAACAAATACCATAATCTAAATCAGATATTCCAAGCGCCTCTACAATAGCGGCAACCGATTGTTCTACTTGCCATTGATAAGGATCTCCCGCTTCAATAATTTTTTTGGGTAGCCCATGGGCAGAAAAAAGAAGTCGAGGTTTTTGATCTTCTATTTTTGACAATTTTTGTTGAATTAGATCAACGCAAGCATCAACAAATCCTGAATTTTTTGGATAACAACAAAGAGAAGTCGTTGGACAGTTAAGCATGGCTTGTTTTGCTAATTTCTCCCATTCTTCTACTGAAGATCCTGTCGTTGTCGTTGAAAATTGCGGATAGAGAGGCAGCAGTATGACTTCGTCAGGATCAAAGTTTGCCACCTCCTTAACTGTCTCATTCGCTCTTGGATGCCAATATCGCATGGCAATAAATACTTTGTATTCATCCTGACCATCAGACAAATAGTCTTCCAGTGCGTTGGCTTGATCTTGGGTTTGTGGAAGAAGAGGAGATCCCCCCCCGAGATGTTTATAAATTTCTTGGGCAACTGGCGCACGCCGCTTGGAAATCAATTTTGCTACTAAATATCGCAAAGGTTTTGGTAAACCAATAATGGCGGGATCATAAAAAAGATTAAACAAGAACGGTTCAACTGCCGCGAGCGAGTCAGGGCCCCCTAGATTGAACAGAACAACGGCCTTACGTGCCAAAGGAAAATCCCCCTATTTACGCCATTCATGTATAGTTTTGGCAAGAAGTTCTACATTTTCCGGTGGGGTTTGAGGAATAATACCATGACCCAGATTAAAGATGTGGGAACCGCCGGATAACGTTTCTAATATCTGATGGATACGATCTACCATAGGTTGCCCTCCGGTCACAACATTGATGGGATCCAAATTACCCTGAACAACGGCATGAGGTTGAATTTCTTTGGCGGCCCATTCAAGGGGTGTCGCTGTATCAAGGCTTACGGCAGTGACTTTTGTCGCCTTAACAAACTCAATTAAATTACCGCCAGCGCCCTTAGGAAAGCCAATGACGGGCAAATCTGGATATTTAGCACGTAGTCCTTCTACAATCCGTCTGGTGGGCTCTATGACCCATTTAAGGAATTCTGAATCAGGCAGAACACCAGCCCAAGTGTCGAAAATTTGGATTGCCTCTGCACCCGCTTCCACTTGTTTCAACAGATATTCAGTCGTTGAAGCGACCAAAATATCGATTAATTGGCCAAATCCTACAGGATCAGAATACGCCCATTTTTTGATATTTACATAATCTTTCGATCCCCGGCCCTCAACCATGTAGGTGGCGACAGTCCACGGAGCGCCGGCAAATCCGATAAGAGCACAATGATCAGGTAAAGAACTGCTTAGCCGGTTTACAGTCTCATAAACAGGGCTCAAGCGTTCATTTATTTTATCGACTGAAAGGCTTCCTAACTCTTTTGCCGAGCGGATAGGATCTAAAACAGGACCCTCACCTTCCTTGTAATCAAGGGGCTGGCCAAGGGCATCCGGAATGAGCAAAATATCGGCAAACAAAATTGCCGCGTCAAAATTATATCGGCGAAGAGGCTGTAGAGTGACTTCTTCAGCAAATTTTGGAGAATAACAAAGATCAAGGAAAGAGCCCGCTTCAGCCCGTAATTTGCGGTATTCTGGCAAGTATCGACCTGCTTGGCGCATCAGCCAGAAGGGAGGACGATCTAGTTCTTCGCCATTTAATGCTTTTAGAAATCTTTTGTTATTTGAGCTGGGCACTGCAATCGCCTTTTCTTCAAAAAAGTTATCCTATCCAATTAAAGATATAAATATATAGGTAGTAGTTGTTGTTTATACCTGTGGATAACGGGGATCAGTATTCATACACATCCTTTACATGTTTTTTGGGGATAAAATCCAGTGATTTAGCTTGGTTGCGAATAAGTGATCGGAATTAGTATATTTCTGGTCATTCTAATTACGGGGATTATGGGGATAACTTTTGACTCACGGTCTCTAAAAATACTTTTCCACAATAAACGGAAACGGTGATTTCACTTATTCACGGGTTTAAAACACGGTGTGGGAATCATACAAACATGGGTATAAAAATTTTGGATTACCGGAATAAGCCGTGTTATCCCTGTTATTCACGTAATCCACAGGCTACTGCATAGGTAAAATTCATATGTCTGATTTCCATTTACATCTGGTATCTGATTCAACAGGTGAGACCCTGCAATCCATGGCAAAAGCAGCCCTTGTGCAGTTTGAAAAGGCTGAAGCCAGGGAACATGTATGGTCTATGACAAGAACTTTGCGACAGTTGGATGATATTCTTGATTCAATCTCTCAATATCCCGGATTAGTGCTGTTCACATTGGTCAATAAAGAGATGCGCGACGTTTTGGAAAAAGGATGCCGAAAGCTAAATGTTCCGTGTGTGTCCATTTTGGATCCTGTTATGGTGGCTGTTTCCCGGTATCTTGGGCAAGAAAGTCGAGGCCTTCCGGGGCGGCAACATCTTCTGGATCAGGAATATTTTGATAGAATAGAGGCCTTAAATTACACTATGGCCCATGATGATGGTCAAATGCCTGAAGGTTTAGATAATGCGGATGTGGTTCTTGTCGGCGTGTCACGGACATCAAAAACACCAACTTCTTTTTATCTAGCCCATCGGGGGATAAAGACGGCAAATGTGCCGTTCGTTCCCACCTGCCCGCTTCCAGAACAGCTTTTCAATCTAAAAAACCCTCTGGTTGTTGGTCTCACGACCAGTCCTGAAAGATTATCACAAATTCGGAAAAACAGATTGTTATCGTTGAAAGAAAATCAGGACACGGATTATGTGGACAGGGATAGCATTAAAGAAGAGGTTATTGCTGCCAGAAAACTATGTACCAAACACGGATGGCCGGTTATCGATGTTTCCCGTCGCTCTGTTGAAGAGACGGCTGCCCAAATCATTACACTGCATAATCGCCGCTAATCCAAATTATAGATAAGAATATCGAAATGTCGAACAACTCAACAGCTTCTATTATCCTAGCTTCTTCCAGTAAATCACGAAGATTAATGTTGGAAAATGCCGGCCTTGAATTTGAAATCGCGCCGCCAAGGGTCGATGAGGATGAAGTAAAACATTCTTTGCAAGCAGCAGGAGCCAGTGCTGCAGATACCGCACAAGCATTGGCCGAGCTAAAAGCCCTACGCATTTCAAAGGACTTCCCGGAACATTTTGTCATTGGCGCTGATCAAATGCTGGAATGTGGCACGATCTGGTTTGATAAACCTGCAGATATAGATCACGCGAGAGCTCATTTATCAGCCCTCCGGGGAAAAACCCACATATTGCAAAATGCCGTTTGTGTCGCCAAAGGAAATACGATTATTTGGCATCATGGAAATGAAGCAAGACTTGCCATGCGGAACTTCAGTGATGATTTTCTGGATATTTACTTAAAGGAAGCCGGGTCCGAAATTTTAGGATCTGTGGGAGCGTACCAACTTGAAGCCTACGGCGCGCAGCTTTTTAACAAAGTTGAGGGTGACTTCTTTTCTATATTGGGATTGCCTCTTCTACCACTTCTTGATTTTTTACGAGGCCATAAGGTTGTTTTGTCATGACTAAAATAGCTGGGGTCATGGGATACCCCATCTCACATTCTCTCTCTCCGCGACTTCATGGATATTGGATCAATAAATATGGGTTAGATGCCACTTATGAGCCTTGGGCTGTGAAACCAGAAGATTTAGGAAATATTTTTCAAAGTCTTTCCGCGGAAGCTACCAAAAAAGGGGCATTATTTCGAGGGACAAATCTAACGATCCCGTTAAAAGAAGCGGCTTTGCCTCTTGTGGATATTCTGGAACCATCAGCGAAGATAATTGGAGCTGTAAACACTGTTGTTGTGAATGAAGAAGGACAATTAATTGGCCGAAATACGGACGGGATCGGATTTACAGATTCTTTGGCCGAATATACGGATATTAAAAAGTTTAAAGGCGGAACTGCCTTGGTTCTTGGGGCTGGAGGTGCTTCGAAAGCCGTTGTTTATGCCATCGTTCAAATGGGTTTTGACAAAATCTATATAACGAACCGAACGGCAGAACGGGCTCAGGAATTATGTGCTCATATTGGAGATAAAGCTGAAACTCTTGCGTGGGATAAAAGAACTGATGTACTTGGTGCTGTTGATCTTTTGGTGAACACGACAAGCTTGGGAATGACAGGACAGCCCGAACTTGAAATGCCTCTAAAAGGCCTGAAAACCGATGCTGTTGTAACAGATATAGTCTATGTTCCGTTGGAAACTGCTTTGCTTAACGACGCGCGGCTTGCTGGTAATTTAGCCGTTGATGGACTTGGTATGTTGCTCCATCAGGCAAAAGCTGGTTTTGAAGCATGGTTTGGGGTGAAACCTCATGTGGATAAGAACTTGCGAGATTTTGTACTAGAAGGATTAAAAAAATAATGACAATAAAAATCCTGGGACTGACCGGATCCATTGGTATGGGAAAATCCACCGTTGGCAAAATGTTCGCGCGGCTGGATGTTCCGGTTTATAATGTGGATGCAGAAATTCACAAACTATATATGCCCGGCGGCGCGGCAGTAGAGCCTATTTCAAAAGAATTTCCAACAGCTGTTGTTGATGGAAAGGTAGAGCGACCGATTTTAAGTAAGTTGGTTCTTGGAAATGACGAGGCTATAAAACGGCTTGAGAGGATCGTTCATCCCCTTGTGGGACTGGATCGATCCAATTTTATCTCAAATGCAGAAGAGAATGGTCATTCAATGATTGTTATTGATGTCCCTTTGATTTTTGAGACAAAAGGCGAGAAGAATTTCCACAAAATTATAGTTGTAAGCGCACCAGCAGATGTACAGCGCGCTCGCGTTTTGGCCCGCGACGACATGACACCGGAGAAGTTTGAAAGCATCCTTGCCCGGCAAGTTCCTGATGCGAAAAAACGGAAATTAGCGAATTATATAATTGATACCAATTGCAGTGAAGAAGACACTTTAATTCAGGTTCAAGACTTGATTGAAACCTTAGGGAAAGAAATATAAGCATGCGTGAAATCTCGCTGGATACGGAAACCACAGGCTTTGACCCGTCAACCGGAGATCGGATTGTTGAGATCGGCTGCGTGGAGATGGAAA
>Ga0209826_1002742_pt1 | contig 11385 bp, 14 predicted proteins | sample GOMGulsemesocosm_5_FD_184637 | JGI IMG/M metagenome (GOLD analysis project Ga0209826, IMG submission 184637) | Methane-oxidizing microbial communities from mesocosms in the Gulf of Mexico - GOM15C Gulf of Mexico (SPAdes) (version 2) | ecosystem: Environmental > Aquatic > Marine > Cold seeps...
GCAAATGGGCCTTAATAATGCTTGGCTTAAAGCACAAGGGTTAGTGTCTGTTAAAGAACAGTGGGTTAAGTTCCATTATCCAAATGGCTAATGAACCGCCGTATGCGGACCCGCTTGTACGGTGGTGTGGGGAGGGCTGGAGAGAAACCAGCCCTTACCCGATTAGCTTTGCCCATATACACAGCTTGATCTTAAATATTCAACACAAAGCATTAAACAATAATTTTCTAACCCTTCTAATTTCTCTTGAATAAAACAAGATTTAATTTATCGTTATTAAAACTAACCTCTGATTCTAACTCTCCATATTTATCCCACATATACGCAAGACCATTTTTTTTCCCACCTATATGATTCGCCTCTGCTTTCTTTTGTCCATTTTCATGCCAATGAGTTGAAATACCTTCGACTTTACTATTTATATAATTATTTTCAAATTGCTTTTGTCCATTTTTATACCATTTTATCGAAGCCCCATTAGCAACATTATTTTTAAAACTAATTACCCCTTCCTTTTCACCTGTTTCATACCAAGAAGGCGATATACCATTTTTCTCACCATCTATATAGCTCATCTCGGATTTCTTTTGTCCATTTTCATACCACAGGGTCATAAGACCATCTGGCTTATCATTCTTGTAGGCCGCTTCAATTTTTTTATTTCCATTTTCAAACCAAGCGAAGGTAAGTCCATTTATACTATTACTGTTATAGCTAATCTCCGCTTTTTTCTGCCCATTTTCATACCAATGAACTGAATGTCCATTCCTCAGTCCAGCTATAAACGCAGTATTTTCTTTCTGCAACTTATTACCAGACCAATATGTAATGAACTTGCCTGTAAATGGTTCTTCTTCATTAACAGCATATTGAAGTCCATTCTTTTTAATAAGAACCTCTGTTGTCTTTTCTTCTGAACAAGACATTAAGAAGAGCACACAAAAATATATGATTATTTTTTTCATTAAATTGTTACATACTCATTGTGAGCAGGACACTTTTCCCAGTTATACTTTGGTTTATTTTGGTTGATCTCTTGAGCAACTCCGCATTCAATACATACATCTTTACAATCAAACTTTATTAATACATTAGAATTTGTATCTCCTGGGGTTTGTGTATAAAGCAAATCAAGAGAAACATCCTTATTCAATTGACTACAAAAGAATAATGGTTTTTTAGACTTATTCATGATTACCTGCCTTGTGCTTTCCGTAAAGTTAAAATAGCTAATGAAGCAGCATCCTCAGCTCGACTTTTTTGAGAAGAACTACAACTATATAATCCTTCACTTAAATAATCGTTTAACATTTCCGCAGAGGCAACCAAAGAAACACATTGACCTCCGGGTTGGGGTGATCCATAAATAGAAAGCTCACTATTACAGCCACGAGCATTTCTTTCAACTCCATTTATGAAGGTATCAACGCCACAGGCCTTGCCTAAAGATGGTATTAAAAATAAAGTCACTGAAATGGCAATAAATTTGTTCATTCAACTCTCCAAATATTAAATTATAAACTAAGTTTGATTATATAGAACCCAGACTACTGCATTAAAAAACAAACACATGAGTTCTTAAAAGCTAACATTGTTATTAACAGGCAATATTACCCTGATATTCTAGATACTCACTGACAAATCAGGCAAGCTGTACAGGATATTCGTATCCTGTACAGCTTGCCTGTTTTCCCTATAGTATTAAACTGAAATTCGGGAAGGTTTTCCTGCTATCCAAATTATCATGTAATAATTCCTGAATAATTGATATTATCGGGTTATTCAGGAATCAAGCTGCTAATTAGCTTCTAAAGTAATTCTTTTTAATCGTTATGTCAACCACAAAACCTAAGTTATTACTTTTAGATGCAATGCGAGATATCTTGCGACGCTTACATTATTCTATTCATACAGAACGGGCTTATTGTGATTGGGTTGTACGGTATATTCGCTTTCATCATTTGCAAGAAAAAGAGACTCTACTTATTAATTCTAAAAATAAAGTTGAGGCTTTTTTGACTCACTTAGCTGTACAGGGAAATGTTGCTGCTTCCACTCAAAATCAAGCATTTAATGCTTTAGTTTTTTTGTATTCTAAAGTTCTCAACTCTCCTTTGGAAGGCGTTGAGGCTGCCCGCTCACGCAAGGAAAAACAAATTCCTGTTGTATTAACGCGTGAGGAGGTTAAGTTGGTACTTACTTTTCTTGATGGGACTTCTGAATTATTAGTAAAATTATTTTACGGTAGTGGTTTACGTATTTCTGAGGCTGTTCGTTTACGTGTGCAAGATATTGATTTTGGTTTTAAACAAATAACTGTTCGTAATGGAAAAGGCTTATCTAATCGCGTGACACCGCTTCCTGATAATATTGCGCCTCTACTTCGTAATCATTTAGATAAAATTAAAGTGATACATGAACAGGACTTATTAAAAGGAGCGGGCACAGTTTACTTGCCTTACGCACTAGACAGAAAATATCCAAATGCAAATAAAGAATGGAACTGGCAATATATTTTCCCTAGTCGGAATTTATCCGAAGACCCGCGTAGTGGCATTATTCGCCGTCATCATATTGATCAATCAACTGTAAATAAGGCTATTAAACAAGCTGTTCGTAGAGCTGAGATTTGTAAAAAAGTGAGCGCCCATACCTTTCGCCATAGCTTTGCTACTCATTTATTACAACGTGGTACAGATATTCGGACTATCCAGTCTTTACTGGGTCATAAGGATTTAGAAACCACTATGGTTTATACTCATGTGTTGAACCAAGGTGGAGAGGGGGTTGTTAGTCCTTTGGATGATTTGTGAATTTTCCTTACTTTCGGTATTAACAATCTATTGGCTGTTTCTCTCCCCTTGTTATTTATTTTGTTTTCAATCGCGGCCATAGGCCCCTCCTACCGATTTAATCATAATTACACGACTTCTTTTGCTTGCAAATCAGCATGGTAGGATGATCTAACTAAGGGCGCACTGGCTACATTTTTAAACCCTAAGGCTTTTGCTGTTTCGGCATATCGATCAAATTGGGCTGGGGTAATATATTCTTTTACAGCTAAATGATCTTTACTGGGTTGCAAATATTGTCCCAGCGTTAACATACTGCAACCATGTTCTCGTAGATCTTTCATCACTTGATTAACTTCTTCTTCTTGCTCTCCTAGACCTAACATAATGCCTGATTTGGTCATGGCTTCTGGAAAAACTTGCCTGTATTTTTTTAATAGGGTTAAAGATTCTTGATAATCTGCACCAGGTCTGGCCTGTTTGTAGAGTCTTGGTACTGTTTCCAGGTTATGATTAAACACATCACAAGGCTGTTGTTTTAGAATAGCAATGGCTTTATCCATACGGCCTCTAAAATCGGGCACGAGTACTTCAATTTTAGTTGAAGGGGATTGCTCTCTTATCTGTTTAATACAGTCTGCAAAATGTCCTGCGCCACCGTCACGTAAATCATCTCTATCAACCGAGGTAATCACCACATACTTTAAAGCCATGGCTTTAATGGTTTTTGCTAGATTTATGGGCTCTTGCTGATCTAAAGCTTTGGGCTTGCCATGTGCCACATCACAAAAAGGGCAGCGTCGTGTACAAATATCGCCCATAATCATAAAAGTTGCTGTTCCATGACTGAAACATTCACCTAGATTTGGGCATGCCGCTTCTTCACATACTGTATGTAAATTATTTTCTCTTAAGGTTTTCTTGATTCGGGTAATATCTTCATTTGCTGAAATTTTTACTCTAATCCAATCGGGCTTACGCAATACGGTTTCTGGTGTTTCGACTTTTATCGGTATTCTTGCTAGTTTTTCAGCATTACGTTGATGGGTTTCAGGTGTATCCCGAGAAGGTGCTTTTAAACTCATGACTTTATCGCTTGTAAAATGTGATGAACAACAGGAACGGCCAGTTCATAAGTTTCTATTTTAACATTTAGATCGGCAAGTTGGGTAACTTCCAATTCTGGATAGCCACAGGTATTTATATTATTGAAGGGATTTAAATCCATCGAATTATTTAAACTAAGCCCATGATAGCAACAGCCTCTTTTAACTCTTAATCCAACGGAGCCTATTTTTTTGCCATCGACATAAACACCAGGGGCTTCGGGCTTCGCGACTGCTTTAATACCATATTGAGATAATGTATCGACCATGGTTTGTTCAAGCAGTGTCACGATATCTCTGACCCCTTGTTTTAATCGTCCAATATCTAACAAAAGATAAACAACTAATTGCCCTGGGGCGTGATAAGTTACTTGCCCACCTCTGTCCGTTTCAATAACTGGAATATCTTCAATATTAAGTAAATGTTCTCGCTTACCACTCAGCCCTAAAGTGTAGACTGGCAGATGCTCTACAATCCATATTTCATCGGCTGTTTCATCACTTCGCTGTAGAGTAAATTGTTGCATGTCTCGCCAGACAGTTTCATAGTCTTGCCGCCCTAACCGTTTGACAACTATATCCATTAACGAATTTTCCGAGTAATACTAAATGCTCCACGTATATCGCCTACTTTAAAGCCTGTAGCATTATCTTGTGGGTAAAGCTGTTTTAGTTTCGCTTTTACTGATGTGGATAATTTATCACCATGGCAACTTAAACATTTCCCAGACATAGGAATGGCTTGCATAAAACGGAACACTGAATGCTCACCTTGCTTTATTATTTCTGAATGTTGTAATTGCTTTACTGTTGCGCCATTGAGTTTACTTTTCTCAAACTTAAGCAAGATTTTTTTTTCCCATTCATCAGGCGCATTTTCAGGGTTTCTATATTTTAAGGCTGTTCTTGCTATTTTCCAACCCGATTGAGCGGTTAATTGTTTATTAATCTCATCTGTTCCTGAGTGACATGCCGCTACTGCATTTGAAGCACTTCCCTTATTCATCTCCCATTTTAAAGTATGTTTTAAAATGGATGAATAGCGTTTAATTGCTAATTTACTGTCATTTATCATTTGTTTTTCACTGGCCGCATTAGCTGACACTGAAAATATAAGTAGACTTAAAACCAATATTTTTTTATTCATTAATGTATCCTTTTAAAGCCAAATTTATTGTTTAGAAAGAATGGAGCTGACAAATGAGGCAATATCTTGTTTGCTTTGTAACTGACTTGCCTGAACAATCACAAGATCAGGTTTTAACTCACGCATTGTGGAAGTAAATAAACCGCTCGCCAATCCTACGATATCACCCTGTTGTGAGTATAGCTGAGTATTTTCCATTCCACAGCTAGGTGATCTGTCTTGCAGAACTAGCCCTGCTAAATTATGCTGACAAGCAAACTTAAAAGTGAAATCTGTAAATAAATCAGTTAGATCAATTTGTGGATCATCTTTTCTTAAAACACGTATGGTTTGCTCAATTTGAGTCAGTTGAATTTTTGCCCGTGGTACACCAAGGCCAATTTCAACTTCGGGGCAGACAGCAAGTAACTGACAATGCTTTTTTAACTCTTCAGCAATCAGTTGAGTGTATTTATCTTTGCCATCATATCTTACTTTTTGGCCTAATAAGCAGGCGCTCACTGCAACTAAGGGTGGTTTTGAATGGCTCATTTTATGAATAGCTGTTTTATTCGCGCCGAGGACGGACGCTCCAATGTCGTTAAGTTAAGAAAAATGTAGGTTGGGTTAGCGATAGAGACTGTGAAAGTATTGGCTTTTCGCTCCCCTCTTTGGAAAAGAGGGGCTGGGCGAGATTTTATTAAAAAAATAAAGCCTTTATTATCAATGACTTTGTTTTTTATAAAATCCCCCTCTATCCCCCTTTTCCAAAGGGGGAAGTCAAAAGCAGAATACTTTCACAGTCTCGATAGCGTAACCCGACAAGCCTTTAAAAAATGGTGGATAACGCTATCGCTAATCCACCCTACAAAAGCAAAAAGGCTTAACTTATTGACATTAGCGGACGCTCCTACAAGGTTTGAAATAGAATGATTGCTACAACACCATGATAACGGCAGGGCTATCATTTAAATCCTGATAAATAGCATCTAATTGTCGTTTACTTTGTGCTTCTATCGTGACAGTGATAGATAGGAATTTATCACCTTTACTGGATTTTATTTTAACCGCGCCTTCTTTTATATCCTCAGCATGTCGTCTAACAATGCCGACAACAAGACTATCAAATTCTCCCGTATTTTTTCCCATAGCTTTTATGGGAAATTGGCATGGAAACTCAAATAATGTTTCTTCTTCACTCATACGGATTTCTTATATTCTTGGAATAGTTGATTCATTTTATTAAACACTGGGCCGGGGGCTCCATCACCTATTGGCTCTGAATCCAATTCAACCACAGGAATTATTTCTCTAGTTGAGCTGGTAATCCAGATTTCACTTGCTGTTTTTAATGCCTCTAAGGATATAATTTCTTCACTTAGTTCAAACGTATTCGCGCGAGCTAATTCCAAAATAACTTTCCGCGTAATACCTGGCAAAATTTCAGCCGTTTTTTCGGGTGTCATTAAAATACCATCAATTACCGCAAATAAATTACTGGCGGCACCTTCTGTCACATACCCGTTTCTATGTAAAATAGCTTCAGCACAACCTTGCTCTACAGCTTGTTGTCTTAATAAAACATTGGCCAATAAAGTCGTCGCTTTTACATTACACATTTCCCAACGACTATCTTCCATTGTTAGCGCTTTAACACCTGTTTCAAGGCCCTCAAAAGGTTTGATCTCTGAACACATGGCAAACACTGTCGGTACGGCATCTTTAGGAAAAGCATGGTCTCTCTTTGCTGCAACGCCTCGTGTTATTTGCAAATAGATGTATTGGTTTTTTGACTTATCTAATAGCGGAGTCAAAATTTTCATCCACTGCTGTAAATCATAAGGTAATTGCAACCTAATGCGGTTCATACTATCTTGCAATCTATCTAAATGATCTTGCATTCTGAATAAATCACCATAGTAAGAGGGGATTACTTCATAAACGCCATCTCCAAACAAAAAACCACGATCAAGTACAGATACTTTGGCTTCTGATAAAGGTAAATAATCACCATTCAAATAAACTTTACTATCAACTAAATCATTCATCCTATTATTCCAGCATTAACATGGCTTCATCATACATTCGGTCGACAAAACCACCTTTATTTATAGTTTTAAGTGCAACCAGCGGTTTATTTGCAACAATCTCGCCCGCTAAAGAAACGTTAACCGAACCAAAACTTGTTCCCTGTTTAACAGGTGCCATAATTTTTTTATCTATATTAATTTCGGCCTTTAAATCATTATAATGTCGCCTTGGAATAGTGACGTATAAATCCTCTTGCAACCCCATAGACAACTCTTTACTATCTCCTTTCCATACACGGGCATCAGTTAAAGATGTCTGAGCTTTATATAATTGATGTGTTTCAAAAAACCTGAATCCATAATTCAATAATGTCTGACTTTCATTGGCTCTCGCATTGGCGCTTGCTGTCCCCATCACCACAGAAATTAAACGCATTTCTTCACGTTTTGCTGATGCTACCATGCAATATCCCGCCTCTTCGGTATACCCTGTTTTTACACCATCGACAGATTTATCACGCCATAGCAATTTATTTCGATTCGGCTGAGTTATGTTATTAAAAGTAAATTCTTTTTCTGAGTCCCAGCGATAATATTCTGGAAACTCCTGGATCACAGCAACCGTTAATTTAGCTAAATCTCTTGCCGTTGTATAATGGTTTTTACTTGGAAGTCCCATGCTATTTTCAAAATGACTATCCAGCATATTTAGCCGTTCAGCGTGTTGATTCATCATGGCAGCAAAAGTTGCTTCATCGCCAGCGACATGCTCTGCTAATGCAACACTGGCATCATTACCTGATTGAATAATAACGCCTTGCAATAGGTTTTCTATAGAAACCTGTTTATTAACCTCAACAAACATCCTTGACCCTGGCGTTTGCCACGCTTTTTTACTAATGGTGACTTTTTCATCCAGTGTTAAATGTCCACTTTTCAGTTCTCTAAAAACAACATAAACTGTCATTATTTTTGTCAGGCTTGCTGGCGCTAAACGTTGATCAGCATTCTTCTCAGCAATCACTTTGCCGCTATTAAAATCTAATAAAATAAAACCTTTTGCCGCAACACGCGGAGCCGCAGGAATTAAAATAGAATTTGCGGCATTTACGATTGAGGTACTAAGCAGCAGGGCGATGAGAAAAACAAAATAATTACGACTATTTGAAAACATTTTTATTAACCAGATAACTCTAAAAAGACTGTTAAAGGTATTGTAGCACCCTTATTTAACTTCATTTTTTATAAAAAAGCGGTGGCTTTTTTTAATTTTCTTCAACAATTAATACTGCATTTGGAAATCCTATTCGCGTGAGTTTTTCATTTTCTTGTTTGGCTTGTTGTTCTGAATAAAGTGGTCCAACTTGTACTTTATATAAATTACTCCCTTGTTTTTGGTTATGCTTTATTCTGATTGAATCAATTTCAGCCATTGTTAGCTTACCTTGTAAATGAGTTGCATTCCCTGACTGAGCAAAAGCGCCCACTTGCAAATAAAATATGGGAGATTGAGAAATATCTTCCTCCCCAAGCTGAATGATTTTTTGTTCTACCTTTTTGGCTGAATCAAAACCTAGTGCCTGCACTTCAACCAACCCCGTTCCTGTTTTATCAAGACCTAATTTAGCGGCTGCAGTATAAGATAAGTCAATAATTCTATCTTCATGAAAAGGACCTCGATCATTAATTCTGACAACGATACTGCGCTTATTTTTTAAATGGGTAACTCGGACATAACTGGGTATCGGTAAGGTTTTATGGGCAGCCGTCATCGCATACATATTATAAATTTCACCATTAGACGTTTTCCTGCCATGAAATTTAGTCCCATACCAAGAAGCAACCCCCGCTTTTTTATAGCCACTACTCTTTGCTAAAACTTTATAACGCTTTCCATTAATTTCATATTCACCGGGATTACCCGCTCGTGTCCTTTTCTCATATTTTGGCACAGCATCGGCCACAGCTAATACATCGACAGGAACAGAAACAGGTCCCCCGTCTTTTTCTACAGCAGTATTACTACATCCGCTGCTGAAAACGATCATTAGTGTCATTAATTTTTTATTCATAACCCATCCCACTTAAACTTAATTATTTAAGCTTATTAATTCTGACCTGAAACAATATCTTGCTGTCTTTGTTTATCAATTTCTTGGCTTAACTGAAAAACAGCCATGGCATATAATTGGCTATGGTTGTAACGCGTAATAACATAGAAGTTATTTAATCCTACCCATAAATCTGTACCACTTTGCTGTTTAAAAGCAAGTAACTTAACGGCTTCTTTAGCTGCAATAGTTTGTTCGACTGAAATACCTTTGGCTTGTAATTCAGCCCATGTCATATTTGGTTTTAGGCCTTTTGTCAGAGCCTTCTGATAGTTTTCACCCTTAGTTTTTACTAAATAAGCAACGGCTTCTCCTGTCTTCCAGTGATGAGTCACAAAATAATTAGCTACACTCGCAATAGCATCCGCTGAATTCCCCCAGATATCACTTTTGCTATCATTTTCATAGTCAGCCGCATAACTTCGATAACTACTGGGCATAAACTGAGGAATCCCCATTGCTCCCGCATAAGAACCTGTTGGCTCCAAAGGGTTCATTTTTTGTTCTCGACAAAGTATTAGAAAGTGCTTTAACTCACTCGTAAAAAATTTACTTCGCTTAGGGTATGCAAAGGCTAAAGTAGACAGTGCATCTATAACTCTATGCCCTCCAGTCCGCGTACCATAAAATGTTTCCACACCAATTATTGCTGTAATAATCTCTGCGGGTACGCCATACTTTTCTTCTACTGCTGATAATACCTGCTCATTTTCCTGCCAGAATGTTACACCGTCTTTAATACGTTTATCACCTAAAAATATTTTTCGATATTGATACCAAGACATAGTGCCTTCAGCGGGACGCATCATCGTTTTGATAATCTTTTGTTTAATATCAACCGATTTAAACAATGTCATCAATTCAGCTTCCTCAAATTGATGATTGTTAACCATATTGCCAATAAACTTATTCAATTGTTCTGTTTCTTCAATGGCTGAAAATGCGGCCTGGCTAAAAAGAAAGCTGCTACAGAGTAATATTCGGATAATGATTTTTTTCATGTATAAACTAGCCTTTAATATTTATAAATAAGATCTAATATCCCAAATCCACACTTAGAAAGCTGGCATCGAGCACCACCCCTTGCTCCCTAAGGACTTACAAAAAATACTCGCTTAACCTATGGGTGAAGCTAAGATTTTTTACAAGCTCCTAGAAACCAAGGGCTAGCACTCTATATCCAATTTCTAAATGTGGATCTGGGATTATGTTTAGTCTTTCTATTTGCTGAAATGTCGGATTACGTTTCTTCGTTATGCTCAAAAATCTAATCCAACCCACATATAACTATCAAACCAATATTGAGGTTCACTAAGTAGGTAAAAACTTTCTATGGGTATGAATTGACATTAAAATTCCAAAACCTGCCATTAAAGTAACCATTGAGGTGCCGCCATAACTGATTAAAGGTAATGGCACTCCTACCACAGGTAATATACCTATCACCATTCCAATATTGACAAAAACATAAACAAAAAAAGTAACAGTTAAGCTACCCGCAAGTAAACGACTATAAGTGTCTTGAGCCTGTACTGCAATATATAAACAACGGCTGATAATCAATAAATAAAGGATTAATAAACCTAAGCAACCTGATAAACCAAACTCTTCAGCAAAAACAGCAAAAATAAAGTCAGTGGAACTCTCGGGCAAAAAATCTAATTTAGATTGGGTACTGCCTAACCAGCCTTTTCCATGTACTCCGCCCGAACCAATCGCAATTTTTGATTGGATGATATGGTATCCCTTTCCCAATGGATCAGCTTCAGGGTTTAAAAAAGTTAGCACTCTGCCTTTTTGATAATCTCGCATAAAATGCCATAAAATAGGTGTTAATCCTGCAAGAACAAGAGAAATTACACCCATAAACCGCCAGGATAAACCTGCAAAAAATATGACGGCAGCTCCCGAGCTTGCAACTAATAAAGAGGTGCCTAAATCAGGTTGCTTGGCAATTAATACCGTAGGAAAAATAATTAATAAGCTGGCAATAACTAATTGTTTAGTTTTAGGGGGCAAGGTGTAACTTGACATAAACCAAGCAATCATCATCGGCATGGTGATTTTAATCATTTCTGAAGGCTGAAATCGGAAAAAACCAAGATTCAACCAACGCTGTGCTCCCATCCCAACATGCCCAAAAAACAATACGGCAAGTAACAATATTACGCCTAAAATATACAATTTAGCAGAGTGCCTATGAAACTGCTGTGGATTAAT
>Ga0209826_1002745_pt1 | contig 11376 bp, 7 predicted proteins | sample GOMGulsemesocosm_5_FD_184637 | JGI IMG/M metagenome (GOLD analysis project Ga0209826, IMG submission 184637) | Methane-oxidizing microbial communities from mesocosms in the Gulf of Mexico - GOM15C Gulf of Mexico (SPAdes) (version 2) | ecosystem: Environmental > Aquatic > Marine > Cold seeps...
CCAGCGTGTCGAACAACCACACACCGATTACCTCAACGGATACTTATTTGTCTGTCCCTGGGCGGCCTCGATCGGTTGCCATTCAAGCGAGATACCGCTTCTAGGGTCTGTTCAGTCACTGGTGAGTATTCGACTAATACAACCCTGGCGCCGGGCGCTTCCAGTCGGTACGAGCTGTGGGATGCAAAGTTGGGGTGGAGTAACTGTTTGGGGTAAAAACTTGACGGACAGGATGTATCTGGCGGCCAGCGTCGGCAACTCACCGGCGGCGCCATTTATAACCATCGATCCAGCCTCATCACTGAGCAGTACTCGATGGCTCAATGAGCCACGCTCTTTAGGCCTGTCTCTTATCTATAGTTTGTAATTTTGTTCTCTCTTAAGTCTGTTCGGTTATCTTCAGACTTAATATTTACCCGCACTTGTTGCGGGTTTTTTTTACAGTAAATACATGTTAGTTGAAACTGGCCACAGCAGGTAAATATTAGAGTCTATGAATATTGTAAAATACGGATTATTGACATTCGCTATGCTGGTCGGCTTGCTGACTGCCAGCATCGGTTATTTCCTTTATGCGGAAAATAAAGTGGATGCGCGCATTGAGGGAAATCAGCTAGGCGAAGTGAAAACCCTACAGCAGGGAGGTATTCACTATAGAGACCTGAACAAAAACGGTCGCTTGGATGCCTACGAAAATCCCGCTGCCGAATTTCGAACTCGTATCGAGAACCTATTGTCGCTGATGACCGTCGAAGAGAAGGTCGGTCTTATGTTTCATGCCGTAGGCAGCGTGGGGCCTAATGCTTCACTGACTGAGGCGCCAAAGGTCAGCGATAACCCTGTTGAAAACTGGGTGTTTAAAGTGATGATGCATGGGAATCTCCCAAGGTCATTGATCGTACGGCATATTAATCACTTCAATCTTATTAATAGTCTTCCCGCCGAGGACATGATTCGTTGGCACAACGCTGCTCAAAAAGCGGCTGCAAGAACACGTCTTGGTATTCCAATATCATTCTCCACCGACCCGCGTCACAGCTTCCGCGATGCGCCCGGTGCGACCAGTATTGTCAGCGTCAACATGTCGCAGTGGCCTGATGCTCTGGGTTTTGCGGCACTGGACGACGTGGAGGTTACAAAGCAATTCGGGCGCATAGCTAATCTAGAATATCGCGCGCTAGGGCTTCGCACGGCATTACACCCAATGGCCGATCTGGCCACCGACCCCCGTTGGGGGCGTAACATCGGTACCTTTGGCGAAGATGCCGATCTGTCATCTCGTCATATTTATGCCTATATCAAAGGCTTCCAGGGTGAACAGATTGATCGCACCAGCGTACTGGCTGTTACCAAGCACTTCCCTGGTGGTGGGGCGGTCAAGGATGGTCACGAACCGCACTTCCATCATGGCCGTCATCAAGGCTACCCAGGTAATAATTTTGATTATTTGCTAAAACCATTTAAGGCCGCTTTCGCCGCGGGTTCGGCGCAGATCATGACGTCCTATGGTATCCCAACGGGTCAGACTGACGAGGAGGTGGCTATGTCGTTCAATCGCTGGATTCTCACCGACCTGCTCAGAGATAATTTGGGGTTTGAGGGTGTGGCACTGGCCGATTGGAATGTTGTTACGCCACTCGGTGCCTGGAGGTATATAGGCTATAAACCCGCTCGTAGTTGGGGTGTTGAAACGTTAAGTGTTAAACAGCGTTTTGCGAAAGCATTGCATGCTGGAATCGATCAGTTTGGCGGTGAAATATACCCAGAGCCGCTGATTGAAATGGTGGTGGCAGGGCAGATATCGGAAGATCGTATTGATCAGTCCGCTCGTCGCATCCTGTTGGATAAATTTCGTTTGGGTTTATTCGATGATCCTTACTTATTGACCGAAGGCCTGGAAGAAAAATTGCAGGTCGCTGAAAACATCGCGCTGGGCCGTCGTGCACAGAGGCAATCCCAAGTTCTCCTAAAGAATAACACCACCACTGACAATTCACCGATTCTGCCGCTTGCTCAGGGTATCAAGGTCTATGTCGAAGGTTTTAAGTCTGAGTTACTGGCGGACTATGCACAACAGGTCGATAGCCCAGAAGCAGCCGATGTCGCGATCCTTAATATGAAAGCCCCAGCTGGGAAGCCGCAGCTGAGAGCTTCTATACAGGACACACTGTTCGAGCAGTTTTTTCGTCAGGGAAATCTCGATTTCGAGGTGGAGGTACAAGACCACATTCGTGGAATTATGGAAAAAGTTCCTACTGTCGTCACGATGTATCTGGACAGGCCTGCGGTTATTCCCAACATAGCTAAAGATGCTGCTGGGCTGCTGGTTAACTTCGGCGGTACGGACGATGCCATATTAGATGTTCTATTTGGTGATGCCTCCCCTAAAGGAAGGCTACCTTTTGAAATGCCTTCCTCTATGGCGGCGGTACTTGAACAGTATGAAGACACACCCTATGACAGCAAGGACCCGCTCTTTCCATTTGGTTTCGGATTGGAGTATCAATCTATGGATGAGGTTGTGCGGAATAAATATAAAACTCAGTGATGTATTGTTTGTTCATGGTGCGTTTGTTTTAAATGTTATTAATTAGTGAGTTAAATTATTTAAATAAAATAAAGTGAGAAATGAATATTGATATTATTGATGGTCGATTGAGTCGGAAGTTGCTTTGAATAGTGGGTAGTGCTGTCTGACGAAAGTTGTTTTGTTCTAGAGGAGGTTGTCGTTGCGGAGAAAGGCGTGAAAACAGCCTGAAAGATATCCAGTATTTTTCTTGTTTGTGTTTTTTTTAAAAATAATTTTGTGATGTCGATTGAATGGTATTAGGTGAAAATATGTATAAGTTCAAAGAGCTAATAGTGCATACCATATTTTTGTTCGTCTACGTCACCAGTTGTCAAGCTCACGCTTCCGGCGATAAGAATGTGCCCCCCAACGTAGTGATTATATTCGCTGATGACATGGGGTATGGTGATCTCTCATCCTACGGTGCCGAAGATTTACAAACACCAAACCTTGACTCTCTCGCAGCAGGCGGAGTTCGTTTTACCGATTCCTACGCAATTTCTCCTATTTGCTCTCCATCACGAGCTGGCTTATTAACCGGTCGTTATCCAGTGCGAGCGGGTATCCACGAAGTTTTCATGTCTTCAAGTTTCACTGGGTTGCCCAGTGGCGAATTGACCTTAGCGGAGTTGCTGCGCGATGCGGGGTACGATACGGCCATGTTTGGAAAATGGCATCTTGGACACCACGAAAAATTCATGCCCTTGACACAGGGATTTGATACTTTTTTTGGCTACCCCTACAGCAACGACATCTCTCCATACTACGCCTTTGAAGGCAATGACATTGTGCAGTGGGAGGTGGATCAAACACAGATCACTCAAGAGTTGACGGCGCGAACTATCGAATTTATTGCTCAATCGACCGATAACCCTTTCTTTATCTACTTGGCGCAGCCAATGCCCCATGTGCCTCTGGCATCTTCTGAATCATTCGCTGGCAGCAGTCAGCGTGGTCCCTATGGCGATGTAATTCAAGAGCTTGATGGGAGCGTGGGTGAAGTCGTACAAGCCCTAAAAGACAGTGGCAAGTTTGACAACACCTTGTTGTTGTTCGCCAGTGACAATGGCCCCTGGTTGATCGCCGAAGCCGATGGCGGCTCACCCAGCCCCCTGCGTGCAGGTAAGGGCACAACCTTTGAAGGCGGCATGCGTGTACCTACAATCGCCAGTTGGCCACAAGGTCTGCCACGTGGTGAGACAGAAACGGGTATTACGACCTTGCTCGATTGGTTTCCCACCATTGCAGCAGCAGCGAATATCTCCTTGCCAAGGCAGCTTAAACTCGATGGACAGAACATTATTCCTGCGCTAATTGCATCGAGTGATGATTTAAAGAAACGTGAATTTGCCTATTACAACCACGGTGAGATAGAAGCTTATCGTGTGGGTGACTGGAAGCTTAAGCTACCCAATGTGGTGCTGATGCCTTGGGCAATGAGGATGCTGGCAACAGGGGAGGACCAGATAACCCGTGAAGTAACGCTGTATAACCTTCGTGAAGATATCGGAGAGTCAAATAACTTAGCTGATATATACCCGGAGAAGGTTACTGAGATACAACAAGCTATTTTTGAGTTTCGTCGAGAGCTTGGTCCGTTACCACCCAGGCTGGATGTAGGCCTTAACTTATCCTTGCCGGACTTCGCAAAGTATCCCCTACAGCGAGCCCTGAATTATGCTCTGCTATTGCTTCTTATTTTAATTGTTTTTCTTATTGGGGTTGGTTATGCAATAGGGCGCTATAAACGTAAGTAAATATCATTGATGAGACTTAAATAAATAGATTTTCACGATAGCTGTATGACCTTTGAAGCTGATCATGGACTGCTCAGTTTTGTGAGATTTATAACATCCTTCTACCATACGACGATTTAGTGTCGCTGGATGCAACAGAACCGCCCGACCATATAACCTATTTTCACTTACGAAGTATCGACCGATGAAACTGATTCGATTTGCCAACGACAACGAGCAGGATGTGCAATTTGGTGTAGTTATCAACGACTGCGCTGCCGCATTTTCGAGCCTAGCAAACAAAATGGGTGTGCCACTCAGTAGCCTGAGTGACAGCCGGAGTTACCTGGCCCAATTACCCGAGAGCGAGATGGCGGGTAAAGCTTTACTGGCCTGGGGTGAAGAGAACTTTGCGGACCTGGTAGAGGACGAGTGTTTTCCTCTGTCAGAGGTTCGTCTTGAGACACCCATTGAAGTGGCGTCCCTATTTGACTTCGGCCTCACCCCGCGCCATCTAAAAAACTCCAGCCAAACGTGGCTCGATAACGAGAAAAACGACCCTATGATGACCGGTCTGGTACAAATGTTCGCCAGCAAGGTGGCTCAGGATACCCCCAAGCCGCCAGCGGGTGAATTGGAACCGCTTCCTCATTACAAATGCAATATGAACTCCATCGTCGGAGACAACGTCACGGTGCCTTGGCCGTCATATACCGAATACCTCGACGTCGAGCCGGAACTGGCCGTAGTCTATGGGAATGAGGCCCAGCCCGTGGCGGGTTATTGCATCTTCAATGACGTGTCGGTCATGCTTGCCAAGATAGCGATCTAGTGTCTAAATATAAGTCGCGGTGGCCTCTTTCGTGCCATCAGTGAGCTGCTGATATCATTAACAATGGTATTCAGCGTGCAGGGCGACCTTTGTCCTTCTGCTTAATTGCGCTGCACAGCCCGCCCAGTCTAGAACGGCCTAATCGATATTGATGGATAGGGCTCTCTTGCGTCCTTGTTTCCCTTCTAAAGTCAGTTCGCCCTTGTCGCCGTGTGGCTAGCTCGACGGCACCTTGGCCACGGTAGTTGCGGATTAGGGGGCTTAACCCGCCGGACGCTGAGCTTCAGTTTGCGACTGTGTGATCTGTGTATCGGATATCAGGATGCTCTGTTACTCGTTTTTGGTCTTAAAATGACGTGTTGAAGTCTTAAGATCACAGCGTTGAATAGCTGTGGTCAATTTCAGGTATTATACTCTGGTTGAATGCAGTGGTTTTGCTGCAACGGCCTGTTTTTAAAGCCGCTTCAGAAGCAGGCTGGTGTTTTCTTGAGTCCTACAAAATGAACCATCAATTTATTGCCAACACGTTTATCAACGGGTTTATTGTCGCTCTACAGCACTTAGGGGTCGAAATTGCCCGCATTGAATCTGAGCTGCCGGACTTTTCTGTCGCTCAGGTTCGAGAGGGTCAGCGGGTTGATATCAATCTGATGAGACAAGTTTGGCACAAGGCCGAGGAGATCTCCCAGGATCCTTTGCTGGGTTATAAAGTGGGCGCTAACCTTAATTTAAAAGGTTTGGGCGCGTTAACTCCCGTGTTAATGCACAGCCCGACATTGCGCAGCTCAATGCATAACCTGGCCAACTGTTATAATTTGATTAGCGAAGGCACTAAGTTAAAGGTAGTGGATGACGAGGACGGAGCCATAGTGTTTCGGTTTACCCCTTGCTACAGCCCTATCCGGGAGAATTCGCAACAAATCGTATCCCAGATTACAAGCATGTTAACGATGGGAAGATTAATGGGCAATGATCAGCACACATTACTGAGGTTACGTCTGCCTGAGGATCTGGATATTGAATTACTGTCTCAGAAATTTCGCGTCCCCGTTGAGACGGCCTCAGTCCCACCTTACTGCATTTGGTTTAGTGCCGAAAATTCCGATGATGAGATTCCTGGTTGCGATAAACACTTTTATCAACTTAATAAAGCCTATGTTGATGAACTGTTGTCCAAGCGAAATGCTGCTAGCAATTTGGTCGATACCATTAAGGTCCTAATTGTGGATAAGGGTTACCTTAACGCCACAGTAGATGATATTGCGGAAGCACTGGATATTAATAAGCGCAATTTGCAACGTCAGTTAACGGAAGAAAAAACCACTTTCAGGCAGTTGAAAGAAGAAATCATCAAAGAACGTTCACTGCTGCAAATTATTAAAGATGAGGATACCATCGCCAAGATTGCTGCTGATTTAGGCTATTCAGAGGTGAGTGCCTTCCACCGAGCGTTTAAAGGTTGGTTTGGGGTAACCCCAAAAGATTACAGTCGTAACCCTGCCATACAATAACTCATTGTTAAAAACAGCGATAAGGAAAAGATAAGCCGAAAAGTTCTCACTTTCCGGCCACTTTTTTGGTGTCCAGGAATTGCTCAAGCAGGGATTAATTCAACATTAGCTGGTACATACTTATGCCAAGGTGTACCAGCAAAGGAATCACGGTGATCGGCCGACGTTAGATCATTGGCTGATGCACCCACTTTATTCACTGCTGTAGCGGTGTTGAGGTTGTTTTTGAGCCCGCCCCCGTTAGGCAGGGAAATATGCCCAGCCTGCATTCGGTCGTTAACCTCCACTAGCGTTTCCGCGCTTCCATTACGGGTTGTGATGCGCACCCGCTGGCCTGATTGCAAACTTAAAGCCTCTGCGTCAGAAGGGCTCATGCGCAGCGCGCAGTCGTAGTCTTTCTTGCGCCAGGCCGGATCGCGGTAAATGCCGTTGGCCGTGTACTCACGCCGCTCGCCGCAGGACAGTACAAATGGATAATCCTTGTTGGTTAGGGGATTAAATCCTTCGGCTAGAGACTCAAGTTCAGGGATCATCTCCGGTAAGTAGAGATGAATCTTCTGGTCAGGATGCCCCAGTCGCTTAAAACTAGCATCCCAATCTTCATGAGTCAGCTGTACACCAGAAGGTGAATTGATGAGTGCCTTAAACAGGTTCATACCCAATTCAATGCCTTCGCCCTCATGCCCTGCGGCCTTAACAGCTTCAGGGTTTTTCATGGCAAGATCAATGCAGGCCGGCATATAAGCGGCAGAAACCGCCAGGCCTTCAGGCAGAGCCTGACCCAGTGTACGATAAAGAATGACCGGCGCCATTCTTGCCAGGCCTGGGTTTTCTGACATCACGGTAAAGAATGCGTTACCAAACGCTTTCTCACCTTTGGCAAGCGCCTGATTTAATTCATTAATAATATCTTGTGGTACTGACCCCATGGCTTCGCATAAGCGAGCATAGATTTCCGTTTCTTGTAAAACGGTTTCAGGAGCGTCAAAGACCGGGTGTCGCAATTGAGCCACATTATGTGGGAACTCAAATTGAAACATAGACATTTCAGCTTTTTCGAACTGTGTCGGTGTAGGCAAAACATAATCGGCTTCCATAGCCGTTTCCGTCATGGCAATGTCCACGACTACTGTAATGTCAGTCGCTCTTAGTGCCTTAGCCATATCTGTTGAGCCAGCGTAGGAGTGCACTGCGTTCGAACCGTCGATCCACACAGCTCGCATACGATCAGGGTGGTCGGTAAGGATTTCCTCGCTGACCACGTTGCACGGTATCAAACCACCAATAATACGTGAGTTAGTAACGGGTGAGCGGCGATCGTCTCGATATGTATTGCTAAAGACATTGACCAAGGGCAAGGCAATAAACTGTGCACCCTTTTTACCAAAGTTTCCGGTAATAGTAAGCAAGAATCTTTGTAGGTAGCTAATCAAGGTGGAGTTTCGATTCATCTGCACACCCAGATCTTCCCACACAGCCACACTGTCGGCCTCATGAATCCACCCGGCCAGTTCGCGCAGTTGATCTTCTTCGATGCCACATTGCTTGCAGTATTCCGACACAGGAATATTAAAGAAGAAGTGATAAGCGTCATCAAATCCTACGGTGTGTTGATTCATCCATTCGTGATCAACCCAATCCTCTTGAATGATAATGGCAACCAGTGCCGCCATCATCCAGGCATCAGTACCATTTTTAACCGCTAGATGCATGTCAGCTTTGTCCGCTGATTCTGTACGTCGGGGGTCAACAACAACCATTTTGTGGGTTTCATCTTTCGACAGTTTATTGATTTTTGTACGGCACTGATGGTATCCGTGGGTAAGCCATGGGTTTTTCCCCAAATAAATCGCGACCTCGGCATTTTCGCAATCACTGCGCTGAACGCCGGTAGTGGCTTTGAACATTTGATTGGCTACCCACATTTCACCCGTTTTTTCCTGAGCAATGGGGTTGGTTTTATACAAGGATCCAACGGCAGATCGGAAGCTAGCCGAGTAGGGCCCAGCAATGTGGTTACCTTGGCCGCCACTCATAAATAGGACTTTATCGCCACCGTAGGTGTTTTTTACGAGCTGCATCTTTTCAGAAATTTCGCTGATTGCAGTATCCCAGCTTATGGTTTCAAAACCACCATCGGCTTTACGGCGCATTGGCTCCTTAATTCGATCTGTCCCATTTTGGTAATGTCCAAGTCGTCCGGCTTTATTACAAACATACCCTTGAGAGCCAGGATGGTTTTTATTACCTCTAACCTTGGCGATGGTATTGCCTTCACCTGGTTTAACTTCAATTCCGCAAATTAATTCACACAAAATACAGGCTGACGGTTTCCACTCACTCATAGCTCACCTTCCTCGTTTTATTTGTCTTTTATCAAATCACTTAGTCCTGGTATTTATTTAGGACATAACTCACTATTAGTGACAATCGCGTCATTGACTTTGCGTTATCGCTTTAGGTGCTGATGTTTATTTTCCACGCCATGCCACTCTGCCGCTTCTGGTAAGGGGTCTTTTTGTTCTGATATTACAGGCCATTTTTTTGATAACTCAGCATTTAACTCCAGGAAGTGGGCCTGTGCCTCTGGCAGCTCATATTCATCACTGATGGCATCAGCGGGGCATTCTGGCCCACAAAGCGCACAATCAGTGCACTGCTCAGGATCAATCACCAAAAAATTTGGCCCCTCATGAAAACAATCGACCGGGCAAACAGAAACACAATCGGTGTATTTACATTGAATACAGTTGTCGGTTACCACAAAGGTCATAACATCCCTCTCGTTCAGGCATAGATAAAATCACTTGTCTCACCACGGATCTGAATATGCCGCTTAAGGTGTCACTGGCTTTCAGTATCCGCGAGGCCCTCTTGCGATGCAGTGACAGGCGATGACAGCCACTGACAGTTGACGACAACTACTCTCTCATTACCTCATTCGTAAGGCGGGAGAAGGCGCGTATTGTGTATGATTTCAGGTCTTAACAGAGGCGTTACGCTCTATGCTTAAAGACAGTTTCGGAAGATAAATAAACTACTTACGGATTTCCGTAACCGATCGCTGTGACTTTCGCTGTGTCTACTGCATGGGCGAGGATATGACCTTCCTGCCTCGAGATCAGGTCTTGAATCTGGAGGGTTCAGAGCAAATCTGCCGGGCTTTTACCGAACTTGCATCAATAAAATCCGTATTGCCGGTGGTGAACCACTGCTTCGTAACAATATTACCCTCCTATTTAATCAACTTGGCCAACTACCCGGATTGGAAGAATTGACCCTGACCACCAACGGCTCCAAACTCACGGAGCTGTCCACCAACTTGCACAATACCGGGGTCAAACGGCTCAACATCAGACTCGATACTCTCGACAGTGAACAATTCACTGAATTGACACGCTTCGGCAAGCTGGACAAGGTTCTGGATGGTATTCAAGCGGCCAAGCGTGCCGGGTTTGAGCGCATTAAACTCAATGCGGTGATTTTAAAAAACCGTAATCTGCTCCAGGTTCCTGCTCTGCTTGACTATGCGCTGACCGAAGGATTGGACATCACTTTTATTGAAGAGATGCCACTAGGTACTGTCGTTGAACACAGCCGTAAGGAAGAGTTTTGTTCCAGCGCCGAAATACGCGCAATGATTAATCGCGAACACCCACTGCAGGCATCAGAAGTTAAAACCGGTGGACCTTCACGCTACTGGACAACACCCGGCTATGAATCCCGCATCGGTTTTATTTCTCCGCACAGTGAAAACTTTTGTGCCAGTTGTAATCGCGTGCGGGTCACGGCCGAAGGTCGATTACTCTTTTGTCTGGGTAATGAAAACTCAGTCGAGCTGAGAGATTGTTCGCCGTAACCCAGGTGATTTGGACATTATTAAAACAGCGATTGTTAATGCGATGAAAGATAAACCGAAAGAGCATCATTTTTATGATGATGCGGAGCAGATTGTAATATTTATGAATACTACCGGTGGTTAGTTAGGTGTCGTTCCTGCGAAGGCAGGAATGACAGTAATAGAATTTTTTTAAGGACGGATAAAGGGGCGGACCCATCAAAAGCCAGCTGAATTCAGTTTAGGCTGCGAATAGCTTGCGTTCATAACGCAGTGAGTCGTGAAAACTCGGCTTCTTCCTGTGGCATAAAGCTTCTAAAAACTTCGCCGCCGTTGTCCTTGGCGGCTTGACTGGCTTCCAGTTGGACTTGCTCCAGCGCCACTGTTTAGGCAAAAAATCGTTTCTGCTCAGCGCTGGCAAGGGATTACACCCCTTGCGTTGGTTGGGTGGTGGGGAATAATGACGTCGATCAATGCCTGCGCTTTGATGAAGCCCCAAGCTATATAATTGAGCGTTTTAAGCGCATTGCGAACAAACAATTCAACAGCAGGGCTGTGGGCGGGAAATATTTCATGCCTCGGGATCAGTTTGAAGTTCTTTGCTGCGTCAAACAGCGGAAAAGGGCTTCTCGAAAAAATTAGTCCAATCAGTGATCTTCTCCAGAGAGTAGACTCACAAACTATTGATTAGTGTTTATCCGATAATAGTGTGACCCCATTGGTCAAACTGAGTCTGCACTTGTTTGCTGGACACCGTTAAACCTGAGTGTCAGGCAGCGGCTACCATTCTTGCCTATCGTAGAGGTCCTAGGTTCGCTGATTATTTCCCCGCTTGAAAACAACATTTTTTTTAAAAGTATTACCCAGCAGGGCTATAGCTTTAACTGCTG
>Ga0209826_1002746_pt1 | contig 11373 bp, 13 predicted proteins | sample GOMGulsemesocosm_5_FD_184637 | JGI IMG/M metagenome (GOLD analysis project Ga0209826, IMG submission 184637) | Methane-oxidizing microbial communities from mesocosms in the Gulf of Mexico - GOM15C Gulf of Mexico (SPAdes) (version 2) | ecosystem: Environmental > Aquatic > Marine > Cold seeps...
TTGTTTACTTCAACTTCTGTTAGTGCCCCTCTAATACTTGTACTAATAGGACAACAAATTAAAAGGCCTGTTTTTTTATTATAGGTTTTACTACTAAGTACAAAAGCAGGACGATATTTGCCAATTTTTTTCCCTTTACAGGTTCAAAATCTAGCCAAATAATGTCACTTCTTTGTGGGATATAATCTTGCATTAATAATTTAATTCATTATTAAGATTAGTTGCAAGCAACTCCTCACCTGAAGATTCAGCCGAAAGGCTTGCTAATAATTCAGCTTCAGTGAATTTCAAACATTTTTTTTGATGAATAGGTTTAATATTAATCCCTTTTTCATTTGCCTCAATAGAAATTTCACAGCCTTTGTGCAAATGTGCTGCATTAGCCATCGCACTAGTAATACGAATGGCTAGCGAGTTTCCCCACATATTAATTTTTGTTTGAGTTCGCATACTTGTAATACTTTTCATAATAACTCTTAATTCTTAATTCTTAATTTGCTTAAAGTTTCAGCCATAGTAAACGGTGGAGCCCAACCTAATAGTTGCCGAGCTTTACTTGAATCAACTTGAAGATCACCAACCAATTGCTCAATAGCTTCACTTTTACCTGTAATTTTTCCTAATAATTTAAAAATAGACACAGGTATCGGCAATTGTATTAATTTTTTATTTAGTCCTGTTGCAATACCATCCGTAAACCCTCTAATGGAAACATCATTGCCATCAGAAATACAGAATATTTCATTCTTCGCCTTAGGGTGTTCAATACAGGTAGAAATAAAATCAACTAAATTATCAACAGAGATAAAACTACGTTTATTTTTACACTTTGCAAAAGGAAGCATTGGAACATTATTAACTAAGTTTACTAACTTGCCAAAATTACCAGGAGCACCTACCCCATAGACAAGAACAGGTCGAATTATAACAACTTCGAGTTTCGTTTCTTCGGCTATTTTCAACAATGCATTTTCTGCAACAAGTTTTGACTGAGCATAAGGTGAATGTGCAGCAGTTTTGGAATGTTCATCAAAGGGTACGGTATTTGAAGTACTGTTACCCAAAACACCGATTGAGCTAATAAAAATAAAACGTTTAACACCACTTTTAGCCGCTTGTTCAGCTAGGTTAATTGTGCCTTTTACATTAACTTCATTAATATACTCTGGATCATTGGAGTTATTGTGCGCAACCGCGGCAAGGTGAATAATAGTATTTACGTCTGATAAACACTCTCGCCAATTAGTCTTAATATTAATATTAATTTTAAAAAAACTATTAATATTGGAGGTTTTACCGCTTGTTTTGCCATGCCCGATAACTACATGCTTTTTATAAAGCTTGTTTGTTAAATTCGAGCCAATAAAGCCATTAGAGCCTGTAATGAGTATCTTCATTTTTCACCAGAATATAAACTTGATAGTAACAGAGTACCATTCAAGGAGGTTTAAGAACAATTCAAATACAATTGTATGTAGTCATCTTTATAGTTATCTAAGCTAAAATTATTTTTAGAGTTTATTGCAGCTTCACTATATTTTTGATAATTTTCATGTAATTCAATTATAGCATTCCTAATACTCTGGATATCATTATTTACTAATATCCCGTTATGCCTAATAACCTCGGGACAACCGCCTACATTACTTAATATCATGGGTAAAGCATTGCTTCCAGCTTCCAGTGTTACCATGGGTAAACCTTCACTATCAGAAATAAGAATAAGAGCATCGTAATGTTGATAACCACTAAATGATTCTACTTCTCCAACCAATTGTATATTTTTACAATGATCTGACAAAGCCAGTTCATTACCTGCACCAATAATATCTAATGAACATATATCATCAAGAGTTGACACAACATCTATTACTAAATCGTGCCTCTTTGGTTTAGTAATTCGCCCGACGAACAATAACTTTAATTTATTCGATCTCTTCGAAGATTTTTGGGCAATAGTTGAAGAAGAGTAATTCACGGAATTTCTAATTGTTAAAATTTTTTTTTGTTTAATTCCTATTTCAGTTTTAGCTTTATCAGCATCACAATTTGATACGCATAGAACTTTATCCGAAAAGTAATTTCCTAAAAGTTTTTCGATTAGAACATAGAGTGTCTTAAGTCTCCCCCCATTATAGATGGCAGACCAACCATGAGTAACATAGATTTGCTTTATACTCGGGTGGTTAAAACCAGCCAAACGACAGTACATACCAGCATTAGCCGAACTCGATATTAAGGTTGATATATTATTATTACGATAAATTAATCGTATTTTAGATATAGCAGTCAGTGACATTTTTTTTTCAAATTCAGGAATGATATGACATATAATACAACTAGGTAGATTTTCCGTTAACCATCCATGTGAACCTACGATCAAATGTATTTCATTAAATTTATTACTCTCTAAAACAACATTAATTTGATCTTTAACCCAAGTCTGAGCTCCTCCTACAATACTTTTAGAAATGGCAAAGGCAATGTTTTGTTTTTTCATTTTACGGGACTCAATTATAGATATAATTTGATAAATTTAGGAGCAAATTCTATTTTTTTACTGGGAGTATTATTCTTTTTAAAACGGTGAACAACATAGCAATTAAATACTTAGGATGCCAAGAAATCAAAAATTCACGAAGGAAATATGAACTAACTTCACAGTAAGGTAAGATATTACCACGGCTTTGTTCTGTAGTTACTCTGTAATTTAGCACTTTTAGGGGTAAAATCATAAAGGAAGTATTTTTAAGTTTAGCTAATCTAATCCATAAATCGTAATCTTCCGACTGCCTTCCGCCTAGATAGCCTCCAACTAAAAGTAATGTATCTTTTTTTATTGCAACAGTAGGATGCACAAATGGATTTTTTATAAGTAATAAATTACGAACATTTTTCCGGCTATAATCGTTTGTTTCACCAGTAATCATCCCATCTTCATTTATATAATTAGCTAAGAACCCAACCACATCAGGGTTATGCTCTAGTATAAATTTTTCTGTAACTTCCAATCTGTCAGGAAAAGATACATCATCTGCATCCATTCTAACAATATATTCACCACAAGCTAAGTCTAATGCGTAATTTAAATTAAAAGATAGTTGACCTATTTTTGTTCTATATAATTTTATCCTACTATCATTAAATGACTCTAAGTACTCATATAAATTATCATCACAATTATTCGCCACTATAATAAATTCAAAAGTTCCATTATAACTTTGATTTAAAATACTATTTATTGCATCGTATAAAAAAGGTATTTTTTTGTTGACACATAAAACAACTGAAAACAGCATACTACTTCCTAATATTTAACTATATTTTCCCAATAATTCATTTTAGCTGAAGTTTTGGGGTAATCAACTTAACTATATTATTAACTTCTTAACACTATGAATATAGCCAACCTATTTTTTTATTAGAATTATTTGATAAAAACTGTGCACCTTGTCCCTTTGGAAAAACTACTTCCGTATTTTTTGAAGAAAACAGAAAAGCGGCCCACCAAGAAAAAGTACTACCCGATAATATATAATTAGAACATTGACTTAACGCTAAGAAGTCATAAAAAGCATTACTTCCGTTATGAAATTTCAAAGAGGGGTATTCATAAAGGTTTTCTTTACACCAATTAATATCATCAGAAAAAACAACAATCTCTTGCAGTGTGCTATTAATGGCACTCTTAACATAATCTAGACTGACACAATCATGCTTTATATCCTTAGAAGTTACAAAGTCACCTCTTCGAATATGTAATCCAACCTTGCCTGAGTAACTTAATAAATAGGAATCCAATTCTTTTCGGTACAATTCAGATAACTTACTTTCAAGAAATGATTTAGCAAATAAAGCACTGTCAACAAACTGGAAGTAGCCAATATAATTTTTTTTATCCTTGCCTAGATCTGCATAACTAGTCATTGCGTCATAATCATAAAACGAAGATGACGTTTTTCTAATGTTTAGTCTCCTTAAAACATAGCGGATAAATTTTGATATAATAGAGTCTTTAATCAAATAAGGTAGTGATTTATTTTTTGATGAACGATAACTATTTTCATTTAGCTGTAAAAAATCGACCACTGAGATATTATTATGTTGTTTATCATGTATTAAACGCCCAATATCAAACTTTACTTGATCATCATTGGCGAGTAAATTTAAGTAAAAGACATACTGAAACAACTGGTTCCCTAACCCACCTTGCAGATAAATAACTGGTTTAAATAATTTGGACATTTTTAGATAACAACCTCTTAAAAAATAAAATCAACAATACTAAAATTAACACTTGTACTGTTTTAAACACAAAATCGAATGCTGATGATCTAGCAAAGTATACTAAGTTAGGAACAATGAAGAAAACAATCACGCCTGATAATTTATCTGAAGTAAGATTTACTCTAAGCCTTGTGTAAGCAGAACTCAAAAAAGATAGTGCAATACCGAAAACAAATGATATAAGCAAAGTAGGCAGAACGCCTAAATAGTATACTTCAGCAAAGTAACTTGAAGCAAACCCGCCTCCCTCAGCAAAATTAACTCCACGCACCTGATCTACGCATGCGCCAAAATTGGCTTTTAAAAAATAATCCATAAAACTAATACAGTTTATTAATTCATCTTTAAAGTTAACTGCGCCAAAAACCACTTCAAATGAAGCTCCTTGCTGATGGAAAGGAGATAAAAGCATATCAAGATATGATGTAGTAACGTCAAAACCTAAACGAAAATTTAATACAATTGATGAGATCATCAAGACACAACTTGCAATCAATACCAATGGAAACATTTTAATTTTATATTTTAAATTAAGTACCGCAAGAAATAGGAACAAATAGGCTATGGTATAACCTCTTAATCCTATAATGATAAAGCCGATTGAGACAATAAAACAGCATGCAGTAATAAATACAATCCCAACCCTACGCTGAGAAAAAAGATAACTTAGTAAAAAACAAAATTTAGCATAAAAGAAAAACTTTAGATGATTATATGCACCAGACTCTGTAAATTGAAAATAATTAATTCCACTTACTAGTTTTAACATTCCTTTGTACGACATAAACAAGAAGTAAAACGAAAGAATAAATGCTAATAACAAAAACAACAATTCGAAGTATTTATTGAACATGTTGATTTTGGGGATAAAACGATAATACAAATCTACTTTTGAAGTTGAAAAAACTGTTGAAAATGCAATAAAATTCACTATTACAATGACAGAAATAACTGCCTTTATAATAGGAATAATATTGATATTTTTACCGACAGTTATAATTTCAAAATCCCCAACAACACTCAACATTGGCCGGATAAGAATAAATATGACTGATGATATGAGAAATAACGACTTCGGAGATAGATAATCTCCTTTTGCCATGTATAAAAATAATACAACAAGGTTACTTACCAATAAAATAATTACGAATATAAAAATATCAGGGGAAACAATAAACTCCCCGATCAAATACAGTAATAAATAGATAAAATTAAAAATAAATAATAAAAATAAAAATAAAGCTTTATTTGATAAAATTAGATGTTTCATTTTTTCTTTGCGATTACAAAACATATAAGTTTTTTTAATTGAGCTGATAAAAAAGGAATAAACATGCTATTTTTTAGATTTGAAAAAGAGGGTCTTTCATTACTCGTTTTCATTATCGAACTATAAATATGGTTACAGTTAAATTTTTTGCTATAGTTATATGATTTCAATGCTGTATCATCTGAATTAACTACGAACTGAGCAAATATTCTCTCTAATGACTCTTGCTTCTGCTCTGGGTATACAAAACAGTTTTTAAATTCCCCTAATGAATAACCTATAGAAACATACACCCATCTATAGGTTACCTTTTTTTCATTTTCTCTCAAAGGATTAACTATAACCGTTGGAATAGATAACTTAGCTCCTTCTATGGCAGATGTTCCCATAGCAAAAACCAACGTTGCATTTTTTCGAAGCGTATTTTCCATTTCAATGTATTTAAGACTGCCAAGTTTATTGATATCAAATAGATATTTATCAATGTCAATTAAGTCAATCCCATCACCATCACCTATTATATAAAACGTAATTTTTTCTTGAGTTTTAGCCACCCATAAATCAAGCTCTTTCAGCAATCCCAACAAACTCCATACTTTAAAATCACGGTCTACTCTCCCAACCCAAAATAAAGAGTGCTTGTCACTGTCCTTTTGACATTTTTCTTCGAATCTTGGTGCTGGTATTTCAATAGGTATTGGGTAAATATTCGTGGATTTTTCGATCAGAGGCAAGCGCAAATTATGTAAATCGAAATTAACTCCAATGCTATCTGTATAAACGAATATATTCTGTGATATCAATCTACTTGCAAAACATTTATACAAAGAAGAGAAAATTTTTTTATAAAAAAAATTTTGTATTGAACTATTGTAAAAATAACTTTGAAGCGCATCATGCCCCATACACCAGACCATTATCCGGCATTTTTTATTAATTTCACTCCTACTTTCCCACAACCAATCTAATTCAGATGTGGGTAAAACAATAAAATCAATAGTATTCAGGTCATACTGCTGACTTCCATTAAGAAGCTTCACAGTATAATTATTTTTAACCAACCAGTTGTAAAAGTCATTCAGTATCCTATCAGTACCTCCAAATACCCCCTGTGTCAACAAACCTACATTTTTTAACATATTATTCCAAAATCAAGTGATGACATAATTACCTAGCGAATCGTTTCACATTCAAAAACATAACAATAAAATACAAAATATAATTAATTAAATACGCAACATTTGCCCCTTGTGTGCCATGTTCACGAACAAGTAACCAAGCCAATAAAACAAACATCATCGAAAATAAAATTTCAGTTGTAACAAACCATTTTGTAGCACCCCTAGATATCATTGGGTAAGCATATAACCAAGCACCAATTTTTACAACATCACCTACAAGCTGAATCGCAAAAAGATCCCGTGCAGCAGTAAATTCGACTGTAAACAATAAATGAATTACTACATCTCGCATTAGATATACACCTAATGCCAAAGCACTCACAATAGGCAAAACTATTTTTGCCGTTTGAGTTATCTCTGATTTTATTGCATTTACGCCTACTAAAGTTGATAATTTAGGTAAATAATAAGTACCTAAAGCCATAGTAATTATCCCTAGGTATACCTCTGATATTCTCCAGACAGATTGCCATAATCCAGCTTGCTCCCAGCCCACATATTCGACCAATATATTTCTGACAAGTATCAATGACACTGGTACAGTTAATGCGCTTGTCAGAGCCATTAATACATAGCCACCAATTAGCTTCTTATGTTTTCTATCTGTTTTCCCCCACCAAAAACGAAGTTTAAACCAAGGCTCCCTCATACAGCCAATTAGCATTATCACACCGATTAATCCAGCTTGTAATGATGCTGCCAGTAATGCTCCTTGCAGGTTTTCTTGGACAATCAGAGCTATCATCACTGCGCCAGAGAACACCGCTGAAATCATACCTAAACCAACAAAATAACGATATCGTTGCATACCATTGAGCACCGAATTAATCAATGCACCGCAAACCGCAAAGGGTAACGTAAGTACAGTCACAACAATTAACCAAGCATAATCATACCTATCGAATAACCAGTAGGATAAGTTCTCTGAGAGTATACATCCAACAGGGATGACGACTAAAAGAATCGCAACAGCCCATTGTAAACTAGCTTTCCACCATGGTGCACAAGCATTTAGTCCCTGCTGATTATATTCAGCCGTATACCGAACAATACCAGCACCTACAGGGGAGTTTGAAATACCTACAAAAACTAAAATAACACTTTGTAATTGCCCCAGCATTGCCATTCCTGTTGGGCCCGTATAAATAGCTACCACTTTTGCAATAACAAAACCGATCAGCATTTTAAGTAGCGTCAACAATGCGGTGAAGGAGGTTACTTTCAATAAACGTTTCAATTATTATAACTATTAAGAGCAAAAATAACTTTTTCAATATTTTCTTCAACCATTGTTGGATCTACTGGTAATGACAAAACCTGCTGATGTATTTTTTCCGTTATTGGTAAATGAAAATGACTCAATTCTTTATAAGCTTGTTGCTTGTGAGGTGGCACTGGATAATGAATGAGCGGCTGAATACCTTGCTCTTGTAAATATTTTTGCAGTGCATCTCGATTAGTACACAGCACCACAAACAGATGCCATACATGTGTATTAACTTCACCAACACTCGGTAATGTAATAGCTGGATTATTAATTTCCTTTAAATAACGATTTGTTATATGTCGTCGCATTTTAGTTTCAGTATCTAAATGCGCCAACTTAACACTTAACATCGCAGCTTGGATTTCATCTAACCGACTATTTACACCTTGATACATGTTTTCATATTTTTTATGGGAGCCATAATTACCTAATGCTTTTACAGTGGTAGCTAATTCAAGATCGTTTGTAGTTACTGCTCCGGCATCTCCTAAAGCACCTAAGTTCTTACCCGGATAAAAACTAAATGCTGCGGCATGGCCCAAATTACCTGCTTTTATTCCTTTAATTTCAGCACCATGTGCTTGCGCGCAATCTTCTAACACTAATAGCCCATTTTTATCGGCAATATCCATTAATGCAGGCATTGGAGAAATTTGCCCATAAAGATGCACAGGTAATATCACTTTGGTTTTTTCAGTAATTGCCTTTTCAACAGTTTCAGGAGATAGATTGAATGTTAATTCATTCGGTTCAACCAAAACAGGCACAAGATTGTTTTCAGTAATAGCAAGAATAGAAGCTATATACGTATTTGCCTGTACTATAACTTCATCTCCATCCTTAAGCTTACCAAGTTCTTTCCAAGCGCGTAAAGTAAGGGTTAATGCATCTAAACCGTTCGCAACACCTATGCAATGAACTGTTCCACAATATTCAGCAAAGTGCTGCTCAAAAGCTTCCAATTCCTTGCCCATAAGGTACCAACCCGAATCAATAACTCTTGAACAAGCTTCTTTTAATTCTTCACTATACTGTGCATTGATTTCTTTTAAATTTAAAAATGGAATCATAGTTTACTTCTCAATATATTTTACAATTGCCGCAGGGTTTCCAACAACGACTGCATTAGCAGGAACATCTTTGGTTACAACAGCGCCCGCGCCAATCATACAATTATCACCTAGAACAATACCTGGTAAAATTGTTGCGTTCGCACCAATCGATGCACCTTGCTTCACTACTGTTTTTAAGAATTCAGTAGGATACTGCTTAGAACGAGGTTTTTTATCATTGATAAATGCTACGCACGGACCGATAAAAACATTATCTTCTATTACAACCCCATCCCAAATATATACACCAGATTTAACCGTGACATCATTCCCAATAATTACATCGTTTTCAATCAATGTATGAGCGCAAATATTACAACCGCTTCCTATTATTGCTTTCGGAAGTATGACGCTATATTGCCAAACTCTAGTATTTTCACCTATATTTGGTGATTGTACATCGCTAAGAGTATGAATAGTCATTATTTTTCACCAATTGTAAAAATTTATCATAATCACGAATATAATCATCTTCATCATAGTAATCACTAGCTAATACCAGCAGAACGCAATCCAAACTAAAATCATGCATTTCATGCCACTGCATCTTATCAATAACGATACCTTGGTGTGGTGAGTCCATGATTATCTCTTGTTTATCAAGACCGCTATCCATAACAAATCTACAACTCCCGGCAATACAAATTGCCAATTGCTTAAGCTTCTTATGTGCATGAAACCCTCTCGAAACACCAGATTGCGTTGCAAAAATGTAATATACTCGCTTTACATTAAAAGGGATGTCTTTATTGGCTCCTAATGCAACTAAACCACCACGATCATCACCTAACGATTTGAAGTCAATTAGTTTAATTAAACTCATTACTTTTCCTTAAACAATTTTAGTTAGATACTGACCATAACTATTCTTCATCATGGGTTTAGCTAATTCTTTAATTTCTTGTGCTGTTAACCAACCATTATTAAAAGCGATCTCTTCTAAACAAGCTATTTTATAACCTTGGCGTCGCTCTATCGTTTCAACAAACATGGCAGAATCTAATAATGTTTCATGGGTACCAGTGTCTAACCACGCAAAACCACGTCCAAGTAACTCAACATTTAGTTTACCTTTTTCCAAATAAGCTTGGTTGATACTCGTAATTTCAAGCTCACCACGATCTGATGGTTTAACTTGCTTAGCTATATCTACAACATTATTATCGTAAAAATAAAGCCCCGTAACGGCGTAATTTGATTTAGGCTTCGTTGGTTTTTCTTCAATTGAAAGTGCCTTCATGTTTTCGTCAAAATCAACTACACCAAAACGTTCTGGGTCTTGTACTTGATAACCAAAAACCGTAGCACCTTCTGTTTGTGATACTGCTTTTTCCAACATTGGAGAGAAACCTTGCCCCCAAAACATATTATCGCCTAACACAAGGCAGACAGAATGATCGCCAATAAATTTTTCACCAATAATAAAAGCCTGTGCTAGTCCATCAGGATTGGCTTGAATTTCATAACTTAAATTAATTCCGAAATCACTACCATCACCTAATAAGCGAACGAATCCCACTTTATCATCTTCTGTTGTAATAATTAAAATATCTTTAATTCCAGCTAACATCAGAACAGAGAGCGGGTAATAAATCATTGGTTTATCATAAACAGGTAAAAGCTGCTTTGAAACCCCTTTGGTAATAGGAAATAAACGTGTACCTGAACCACCAGCTAAAACAATACCTTTCATTATTCTGCTCCTAAACGTTGACCTTGATATGAACCATCTTGCACCCGCTGGCACCATTCGTTATTTATTAAATACCATTCAACAGTTTTCCTTAAACCTGTTTCAAATGTTTCAGCAGGCTTCCAACCAAGCTCACGTTCTATTTTTGATGCATCTATTGCATAACGGAGGTCATGGCCTGGTCTATCTGTAACAAAAACTATTTGATCTTGATAGTTCGCCTTTTGAGGCACTAATTCATTTAATAATTCACAAATTTTTTCAACTACTTCAATATTTTGTTTTTCATTGTGACCACCAATATTGTAGGTTTCCCCAACATTGCCTTCAGTAACAACTTTATATAAGGCACGAGCATGGTCTTTAACATATAGCCAATCACGAATTTGATTGCCTTTACCGTATATAGGTAAAGGTTTACCTTCTAAGGCATTTAAAATAACTAATGGAATTAATTTTTCAGGGAAATGGTAAGGACCGTAGTTATTTGAGCAATTAGTAATAATAGTCGGTAAACCGTAAGTACGTAACCATGAGCGTACTAAATGATCACTTGCCGCTTT
>Ga0209826_1002747_pt1 | contig 11362 bp, 10 predicted proteins | sample GOMGulsemesocosm_5_FD_184637 | JGI IMG/M metagenome (GOLD analysis project Ga0209826, IMG submission 184637) | Methane-oxidizing microbial communities from mesocosms in the Gulf of Mexico - GOM15C Gulf of Mexico (SPAdes) (version 2) | ecosystem: Environmental > Aquatic > Marine > Cold seeps...
AAGTGACAAACTCAGGCTTTAATAAGGGCCCTGTTTTATCATCCATCGCATCTTTAGACATGCGGGTCATTGCCATGGGCGCAATAGCATTCACCGTAATACCGCGCTTGCGGCCTTCGAGCACCAATGAGTTCATCAAGCCAACCATGGCGATTTTTGCGGCGGCATAGTTACTCAAGCCGTGGCCACCGTAGAGGCCAGCGGCTGAGGTGGTCATGATGACGCGACCATACCCCTGGTCGATCATTGGCTGCCATGCGGCCTGGGTGCAGTAAACCGCGCCCATCAAGTGCACATCGACAACGGCACGAAAGTCATCCATCGACATTTTACGAAAGCTGTCTTCAATATTGTTACCGGCGTTGTTAACCAGAATATCGATTTGGCCATATTCATCCAGTGCGGTTTGAATAATGTTTTTTGCGCTTTGCTCATCGGCAACAGAATCGTAGTTGGCAACGGCAATACCACCCGCATCGCGAATTTCTTTAACCACGGCGTCGGCGGCAGAATTGGAGCCGCCTTTACCTTCGACCGTACCGCCGAGATCATTAACAACAACTTTGGCACCGTTTTTTGCTAAAAAGAGTGCGTGACTGCGACCCAGTCCTGCACCGGCACCTGTGATAACGGCAACGCGCCCTTCGTAATTAATAGCCAAAATAGTTCTCCCTTAAGAGTTTTAGAAATTGAAAGCTCAGTGTTTGAGCCCATTATAATTTTTCTGTGCTTATCCTACAGGGGGAAAAGAGGTGACACAATCTCGTTGCTAGAGTTGAAGATTAAGCGCCAATATCCATAAATTGTTGAGCTTTGATAAGCTATTATCAATAGCGAGGAATAAAGAAGTGAATGATGCTCTTCCTCGTTTAAGGCTTTTTCGATGATAAAATAATGACTAATTCTATGACCCCTGGATAGTTTAGTTGATCGAACTTTCAGCCCTGCTAATTGCCACGCTAACACTCGTCGCCTTTGTTGCCGGATTTATTTCATCCATTGCCGGTGCCGGGGGACTACTGACTTTGCCGGTTTTACTTTGGGCGGGCTTGCCACCGATTAATGCTCTGGCCACCAATAAACTGCAAAGCTCCCTTGGCTCACTGTCTTCAAGCTGGAATTTTTATCGCAAGGGACATCTACATCTATACGAGATACGCTGGTCGTTAGGCTTTGCCTTTATCGGAGCCATTTGCGGAACCCTTACCGTGCAGCATATTGGCAACGAAATTTTGGTGCGGCTAATCCCTTTGCTGTTGATAGTTATCGCCGTCTATTTTTTGTTTTCACCTCGGGTCGCGGATCAAAGCACAGCTCCACGCCTTGGCTCTGTACAGTTCGCTTTGCTGGCTGCTTTACCCATGGGCTTTTACGGTGGCTTCTTTGGCCCCGGTATGGGCTCGATTCTGCCTTTCCTCTTCGTCTGGCTCTGTGGCTATAACTTACGTAAAGCAACAGCACAAACCAAGGTGATGATTCTGTTGGTAAATGGCAGCTCAGCCCTGTTATTTTCCTTGCGCGGTGATGTGCTTTGGGAGTTGGCGCTGTGCATGTCCGTCGCGCAGATCATCGGTGCCCGCATCGGCTCGAATATGGTGATTAGCCGCGGGGTTGTGGTGATTCAGCCTTTGATTGTTGTGGTGACATTAGCGTTGGCGGTAAAATTACTATTCTTTACATAATCCCTTTTTATATTTGTCGCCTTGCTAATAAGAGGCGCATAATGCCCTGTAGAATGATATCGAAACTATTTAATGGAGTAGTGATAGTGAAAGCCCTGAAAGGAATTATTATTGGCCTGTTAATCGCAGGCTTTTTCACAAGTTATACCATCGCGGCGAATAATAATGATGGTGAAACAGAGGAGATAGAGCTTCTGCTTGAGACGCTGAAAACTGATGCTGCGAAGCTAAAGCTACTCAATAAACAGCTCGTTAGTATCGATAAAACAAGTAAAAAAGCGCTAATCGTTAGGCGTGACGAGCGTAGTTTTGATCTACTGGCCAACTTTGATGCTCTGGTTGTCGAGTTTGACAATTTGCCTCAGAAATCGCCATTGAGGAGTGAAACTGAAGCGTCTTTAAGAAAACTGGGCGCAGGCTTAGGGGACGCTATTCTTACTCGTATTGCTGAGATTCATCAGCGAACTATTGATGCTAATGAGGGGCTTGATAAGCTCAGCGGTGGATCATTGATAGCACAGCAGGCCTATGTCGACTCTCTTGGGGGCATTCATGTACGGTATTACGAGGCATTGGCGGATCATCTCGATAGCCGAAAAACCCTAGGCCTGGCCTCAGACGGCATACTCGAGCGACTCACGCCAGAACTTTATTTGAATGCAGAAATAATTTTGGGGCGAATTGAGGCAAGTAATGCGACCCTAAAAGAAGTGCAGTCTCGATCCAGATCAGATTCGACGAATACAGCTGTTAGCGCCATACGGAACGATATTGCTGCCAGCCTCGCTCTGGGCTTAAGTAGGCTTGAAAGTATTATTTTGGTACTCGATCGCCTCGAGCTGGATAGTTCTCATTACAAAACTATTATGTTGAAGCAGTCTCATAGCATTTCGGTTAACTTTTTTTCGCTAGAAGCTTTTGGAGCTGTAGTCCGTGACAGTCTTGCGTCACTTAAAGGTGTGCTGGCAGAGAATGGTCCAGATATTTTTTTTCGTGTATTGTTTTTTGCTGTGGTGATACTTTTATCTCGAATGTTTTCGCGCATTATCAAGCGTCTAGTGCGTGCGGGGTGTGATCGCTCTTCACTTGATCTTTCAGAGTTACTCAAAGATATTTTTGTTTCCACCTCAGGCGGCCTGGTCATGATAATAGGTCTATTACTGGCTTTGTCGCAACTTGGCATATCCATCGCACCGATGTTAGCCGGTTTGGGTGTTGCAGGGTTTGTGATCGGTTTTGCCTTGCAGGATACTCTCGGTAATTTTGCTGCGGGTGCGATGATTCTTATCTATCGCCCTTATGACGTGGAGGATTTAATAGAGGTGGCGGGTGCATCGGGCTTTGTGAAAAAAATGAACCTGGTGTCCACAACGATTACTACCATTGATAATCAGACTCTGGTAGTGCCCAATAGTAAAATATGGGGGGATGTTATCAAGAATGTCACCGCACAGAAGGTGCGCCGTGTGGACCTGGAATTCGGCATTGGCTATGGTGATGACATTGAGAAAGCCGAAAGAGTACTTGACGATGTTGTGAGCAATCACGAGATGGTACTCAAAAAGCCTGAAACGATGATCAAACTGCATACGCTGGGCGACTCATCTGTTAATTTTGTGGTGCGGCCCTGGGTTAAGACAGACGATTATTGGGACGTGTATTGGGATATTACCCGTGAAGTTAAACTTCGTTTTGATCGAGAAGGTATCTCTATTCCCTTTCCACAGCGAGATGTGCACTTGTACAGCGAGCAAGTTTCATCTTGAGGGGTACTTAGTCCGTTTCGAAAAGACCAGGCTAATTAGCCGGCTTAGCTGGGTAGGGCGGCTAGCCAGCTAATACCGGCCCAGCATATTGACAGAGGGGTATTTAGCCCGGCGAATGCCCCTTGTTGAAAGATACATGTGTAGTGTCAATAAAGTCAGGGGCATTCCCCCTGTTCAAAACCTGTCACCTCCGCGATTGCGCATGCCGAACAACCTGATGCGTAGGTGCTACGCTTTCCGTCTTTATTGGTGCCACACACTGGTGCGTAGATCATGGTGCAGGCCTGTGGCCTGGGATCTTTACACCGGGTAATTGACGATGGTGGCTCGGTGCTATTATTGACACAGGCGCTTAAAAACCCTATCAAAATAATAAGAGTACTACGTAACATAGATTTTCCTTTTTAGCCTTGTCCGACCAACATTGTTTTTTACCCAGTGCGCTTAGACTTCGATTTGCGTCGTTGGCTAAGACAAAAGCTTTGCAGATTGCAATTAGTTTCTTCGAATTGTACTTGTAAGTAGGGGGTTAAATAAAAAGGCAGATCCGTTGATATTATCACTCAATATTTAAGCCTTGGCGACCTGTCGGAGTGCTGTCTAAAAACACAGTGTTATGGCCGAGCGGCACAAGCATAGTACTGTCCTCCCAGCATAGGTGGCAACAGTGAATATCGCCTCTTTAACTCCCGTGTGTGCGCACACGACAATATTACTTCCGCTTTATCTCAACCGCATTGCGGCGGGTTTCCCTGGCCCGGCAGATGATTATATCGATGGTGGTTTAGACCTTAACGAGGGTTTAATTAAGCACTCTGCGGCAACGTATTTTGCTCGCGCCGAGGGTGATTCAATGATTGAGTTGGGTATCTTTACTGGCAATTTACTGATTATTGATCGTGCTATTCATGCGGAAGGTGGTGATATGCTGATTGCTGTCGATGCTCTACTTACGATCAAACTGCTGGGTTTTGCCCACTCCCGCTTATTGCCGGCCAATAAATTGTATCGACCGATTGAAATATCGGCAAAATCTCAGGTGGATATTGAGGGTGTGATGCTTCATACGGCTCATTGTTTAAGCATTTAAGTAGCTAATAATTTTTGCATTGACTTCATTGGGTCTCTCCAAATGCATAAAGTGCCCGGTGCCTTCAATCACCACTTTTTCCAGTCCATTGCTAAAGAGATGATCCATGCCTTCGAAGGTTTCCAGCCGTCCCGGCCGGTCGCGGGTGCCATGGAAAGCAAGACAGGGCACAGTAGTCGGCCCAGTTATCTTTTGCGTGAGTTCAGCAAGCTTGGGGTCAGCCCCAGCGGGGTTAAAGGTGTGTCGATAATAATTAATAGCCGCTTCCAGTGTGCCCTCGTTACGGAAGGTGTCTTTTACACCGGAGATAAGATCAGCGGGGATATCAAATTCCGGTGATGCATCCTGCCACCAGCGCAGGAGAAAGTCGTAGTCATTGTGTGCCACTGCCTGTTCAGCACTGGGCATTTGGAAAAAATAGGCGTGCCAGCCACCTTTAATAACCTCGTAATCGAGGCCCATTTTACCGAGCAGGGCACCAGGGTGGGCGATAGCGATGGTGACAATTTTATCGATTTTTTCCGGTACAAAAGCCGCCGCGCTGTAAGTGGCAAAAGCGCCCCAGTCGTGACCAATCACCGCCGCTGCATGGCCCGCACCCAGCTCATCGATTAAAGCGGCGACATCCAGGCCCAATAGCGCTGAGTCATAACGCCCATCGGGGGCGAGACCAGTCGGCGCATAACCGCGCATAAAGGGCGCGACCGCGTGATAGCCTGCATCCGCCAGTAATGGCATTAGAAAACGGTAAGTGTCTGCATTATCAGGAAAGCCATGCATGCACAGTACCAGCGGGCCTTTACCCGCCTCTAAATAATGAAAATCGATGCCGTTGGCGCTAACGCTACCCTTTGATATTTGACGCATTCTTTGTCCTTGTTGTTATTATGGAGGATGTTGACATAAATTATTTTGCCACAACCCGGCAAGAACGAAAACAATCTTTTGCAGCCTCTGAATATTTAAAGTGTACGAACAGCGCGTCATTGATAGGCAGAATTGCAGACAGCCACTTACTTTATTTCAATCTAAGTTTTAACACTACGGAGTGAATACGATGACAGTGAAACATGTGCTTGATGGCATTAAAGTGCTCGACTTTACCCAGTACCTCGCCGGCCCGACAACCACCCGTTTAATGGCTGAAATGGGGGCTGAAATCATCAAGGTGGAGTGGGGCCCCTATGGCGACCCGGTACGCGGTGTTGGCTATATCAAAAACAAACGCAGCGCCTATTACATTCAGCAAAACCGGGGTAAACAAAGTATTTGCCTCGATTTTAGTAAAGACGAAGCAAAAGACATTATTAAAGAAATTGTTCCCCACGTCGATATTGTGATGGAGAACTTTTCGCCCGGCGTTATTTCTCGTTTGGGTCTCGACTGGGATACGGTGCACGCGCTGAATCCGGAAGTCATTATGTGTTCCCTCTCAGCCTTTGGGCAGACCGGGCCGCTGTCAAAACTGCCGGGCTTTGACTATATCGCCCAGGCCTATTCTGGTGTCACCAGTATGATTGGCGAAAAGGATGGGCCGGCCTATTTACCGATGTTGGGCCTCGGTGATGTCAATACGGGTGTTCACGCTCTGTCGGCAATTAATGCAGCCCTGTTTCATCGCGAGCGTGGCCACGGCGGGCAGTATCTTGATATCTCATTGCTCGACTCCTATTTCCACTGCCACGAAGTCAATGTACAAATGTACAGCGCCAGTGATGGTCATATCGAGCCGACGCGCTCGGGTCAGCACCATTTTGCCGTGAGCCCCCTGGGCCTGTTCAAAGGTAAAACCACACAGATTGTAATTATCGCCATGATTACCCAATGGCCAAACCTCTGCGCTGCTATGAGCCAACCCGAGCTGGTTGAAGATGAACGTTTTAAAGATTTGCGTGAGCGAGTTAAAAACCGCTTTGAACTGGTTGATATTATCGAAGCCTGGCTAGCTTCTATGCCCAGTGATGAAGAGTCGATTCGTGTACTTGAGAAGCACCGAGTACCCGTGGCCCCTATGCTGACCGTTGCCGAAGCGATGAAACATCCCCATTTGAAAGAACGCCAAACAGTGAGAACCGTCTCTGATCGCACCTTTGGCGAGGTTGAAATCCCCGGCGTACCCCTGCGCTTCTCGCAATTTCCTGAGCTGCTGGAGCTTGAAGCCCCCTTTCTCGGTGAACACAATGGCCATGTACTGAGCGAACTACTCGGTTATAGCAGTGTCAACATTGCTGAGTTAGAAGAGAAGGGCGTAATACTGTCTCGTGATAAAAGCTAGAAAAGTAGCAAGCGGGCGGGCTCTTGAATTGTGATAAGTTTGGCGCGGTTGAAAATGCTCTTTCGCACTATGATGGGGATATGAATAGATTGATGACAAAGTCGCAGAGCACAAGACCGTCAATAAATAGAGCAGGGCGTATTGGCTTGCTCATCCCATTGCTTCTGCTAGCGCCTCTACTGGCTTTTGCTGAGTTGCTAGCAGACACAGCTGTGGAGAGCGGAATGCAGCTAAGCCCGCCTGAAGAAAATACAGTGATCTACAAGTCGATTGATGCTCAGGGGCGTGTGAGTTTTGGTGATCAACCAGGGGCAAACGCAGTTGAGTTTGAAACCCTCGAACGACCCCGCTATCAGCAAAATACATCAACTCAGGAATTACAAACTCGCCTTGACCAAATGGCGGCCACCACAAAACGTCTACAGGAAGATCGTAAATTACGATCAAAGCTACGCCAGGATGAAGCTGCAGCAAAGAGAAGCCAATATCAGCCGCCTGTAGTGGTAGTCGAAAATCGCGTTTATCGCCCCCGACGTCGCTATCCCTACCTCTACAAACCCCACCTTTATAATGGTGAAAAAAATCGCGTTTCTCACCACTCGGGTTCCTCAGTGGGGCTTCACCTTGGCGGCGGTAGTTCAAAGTTTCACTATGGACTTTCGTACGGCAGTCATCAAAAGCACACGGAAAGCCAGCGTATCCAAACGCCTTATCGTCGTGAGTCAGGACATATCCGCTCATCAGGCATTATCAAGCGCCGCCAGTATTAAGCGATAGCCTGCCCGGGCTTTCCGTTTATTTCTAATCATCGTCTTTCAAATCGACAGGCTTCTCGGTAAATGTTTTTTTACCGTTGAACATGGCAGAAATTATATTGTTGTTTTCTTTTAGTTCAGTGATAACGACGGCAACAATGTGCCCAATGATAGCCAGACAAAGTAGATAAAACCCGTATTTATGCGTGTTAATAAAGGGCTTTCTAAATGCCCTCATCTCTTTATAAGCCTCGGGATCAACGTGCTCTTTCGAACCGGCTTTGAGTTCAGAGAGCTGATGATGATCCTCACCAGAAGCGGTGACCCATTCGGCAAATTCATGACCAAAAGGTGGCAGATACAAATCAGTTCCCGCTAATACCAGGCCGGTTATGGCCTGGGTAGTCAGCAAGATAAAAAGGAAAGTGATCATCAATCTGGCCAGGGGATTATGGCCGAGATAGGGTGGCGGACGTTTATCTCTTACACCCTGTAGATAAGCAGACAGAGCCTTGTTGTAGCCTCTGCCAAAAGGTAGTATCGCCGCCCATCTGGCATAGGGGCTACCTATAAAGCCCCAGAGTATTCGCCAACTGAGATTGAAGACAAAAATATAGCCGATGTAGGTATGCAGGGTTTTCAGTAAAATCTTGCCATCAGAACTAACACCGAAATCTTTATTAAAAAATATAATGAGCCCCAAACTAATCAGGCCGACTAGGCATATTACGTTTATCCAGTGAAAGACTCTCACCGTTCGATCCCATACAGGATAAGTGGAGAGAATCGAGTTGTTTTCAGTATTATTCATGCTAGGCACTCCAATATTTTTTTCGTGGATAGAGCTTTAAAATCTGTTCGCTTAGCCAGACTTTCGAGGTTGCTCAAGACTTTCCGCACTGAGTAGGATTATTTCAATTTCTTCGGTAATTTCTTCCTGTCGAAGGGTGTTGCTGCGGCGCAGTAAATCGGCGGCTTTGTCGTCCAGTTGCTGCACGGCACTTTCAAGGTGAGTGACGCGACGCTGGTTTTCCGCCATCAGTGACAGGTACAGGGTTTCATGTAGCGTGCTGAACAGGTAGCGATCAAGTAAATCCCGGCAGAATTCTTCAGGCCTGACATTGAGCTGGGGCGGGTGAGAGAGCTGTTGATGCAAGTGGTGAAGCGACTCGAAGGGCGGTAGTAGCTGAGTGTTGATAATCTCTTGCCGATCGGGGTCGTGATAAAGAATACGCAGTGACAAGCCTGTGTTTTCCTTCTGCAAGCGTTTCAGTGTGTCGACAATTTTTATCAGTGTATCTTCGATATCTTCCACCACACTGATCCCGTCTAGGTGGTTGACTCCATTTTCTTCCGCAGCCAGTAGCCCGCAGAGTTTACTGCCGATGGCAATTATCTGATCACGCTGTTGTTCTTTTGCGCTCTCCTGTGTTGCCTGTTCTGTGAGTAAAGCTTCAACAAGGGATTCATTAAAATCACCGCAAAAACCACGCTCAGAACCGAGTAATAAATAAACTGTTTGTGAAGCCGATGACAGCGGAAGGGTGGTCGGGTAAAAGCTGAAAAAGTCCTCGGCGACACGATAAATATGCTCGACCACCGCACGTTGGGCATCAATAAAACGGCTTAATTTGCGGGTTTCCATAAAGGCGAGGGCCTTCATCGAACTCATAATTTCCCGCGTTTCATTAAGGCGTTGGCGGTGTTGTTCTAGCTCTCGGCGGCGGCTCATGGCAACAAGCCTGGCATAAAAGAGCGGGTGATAAGGCTACCCCATTCTTCACGGGGGCTGTCGAGAGTGAGCTGACTGGTTTGCAGTAAATCATTCAGCTTGCTGAGCAGGACGGGCAAATCTTCAGTTTCGCAATTATCGAAGTGGCCATCATTAAAGGCCACCAGCCAGATCATTTGAAACTCTATACTGAGTGGACTGAAACGCTCCTGTTTAAAAATTTCGCGCAGTATTCGTCCCCGTTGAATGGCTTTTTCCATTGAGCTTTCGAGGCGAGCGCCGAAGCGGGTGAAGGCCTCCAGCTCGAGAAATTGCAGGTAGTCGAGTTTCATTTGCCCGGCTTCCATTTTGATGCACTTGTGTTGTGCCTTGCCACCAATGCGCGATACCGATTTGGCAATGTCAATCGCGGGGCGAAAACCCGCAGTAAACAGATTGCGTTCTAAATAAAACTGACCATCGGTGATGGAAATCAGGTTGGTGGGAATATAGGCAGCAATTTCACCCTGTTCCGTTTCGATAATGGGTAGCGCAGTCATACTACCGCCGCCATTGGCGGCATTCAGGCAAGTGGCGCGCTCAAGCAATCGAGCATGTATAGAAAAAATATCTCCTGGATAAGCCTCACGGCCGGGCGGGCGACGCAGTAGCAAAGAGAGTTCACGATAGGTCTTTGCATGGGTGGCCAGGTCATCGTAAATCACCAGCGTGTCTTTCCCCTGCTGCATCCAGTGCTCAGCGATGGCGCAGCCCGCAAAGGGCGCCAGGTGTTGCAAGCCGGGTAAAGCGGTAGCTTCGGCAACGACCACGGTGGTGTAGTCGAGGGCACCGTAGTGGCGTAGGGTCTCGATGGTATTGACGACGGTTGAACGTTTCTGGCCAATCAATACATAAATACAGTAAAGGGATTTGTCACGCTGGTTGATGATGGTGTCGATAGCAATTGAGCTGCGGCCCAGCCCCTCATCACCGATTAATAACTGACGCTGCCCCTTACCAATGGGGATCAGAGTATCGATAACTTTTATGCCTGTATAAAGGGGTTTTTCGACAAAGTCTCGAGCGACAATGGGCGGCGAAGGCCTTTCCAGCGGTAGCCGTGTTTTACAATCTGGGTCTGGGTCGCCATCCAGTGCCAGGCCCAGGGGGCCGATGACCCGCCCCAGTAAGGCATCGCCCACCGGCACGCTAAGAGTGTGTTGCGAGGGGTAAACAAGGGTGCCGGATGACAGCGATTCACTTTCATGCAATAACACTGCGCCGACCAGTTCCTCGTTGAGGTCGAAGACCATGGCCTGGCTTCCGTCTGCGAACAGCAGTAAATCTTCCATGGCTACAGAAGGCAGGCCGCTAATCCAGACGATGCCGTCGCCAACGGAAACAACCGTGCCTTGCTCGCTAATACGCAGGCCAGGACTGTACTGCTCGAGCCACTGGGCCTGTTTATCTAAGGGTTCGACAGGGGGCATGTTTTTAGCTGTCATTTTTAAAGCCGACGAAACCCGCCAGCTCGTCCTGCAGATTGGTGGCCAGTACCCAGGCGCCGATATTGATACGCAGGCCGGCAATAATGGCGGGGTCCTGGCGATAGATAAATTCACCGTTTATCAACAGGCTCTCTTTGCAGGCCTGCTCCAGTACTTGCTGAGTACTGCTGTCGAGGGGGTAGGCACTGGTGATAGTGACATCGTTTTTAGTTCCAGAGTTAATGGCCTCTGAGTTAATAGAGCTGCCGCCTCCAGTCTCGCTTCCACCATTAATGCCGCGCAGCTGCTCGAGTTGCTCCGCGGGTAAATTTTCAAGTTGCTTCAATAACAAATTTACCAACTGCTGTTCCAGTTCGGGCCCAGCTACAGTGCAGAGTAATTGACTGGCAAACTGCGCACCCTGTTGCAGGGCAGTCTCGACAATTTGCTGAGCCTCGTGTTCGAGCTTGCGTTGCACAAGTACCTTTTCCTTTTCTCGTTCGGCGTCCAGGTCTGTCTGCAATGTACTCATTTGCCGTTCGCGTTCTTTTTGAAGGCTGGCATCGAGGGTGTGCTGGGCTTGTTGTTTTTCCTGC
>Ga0209826_1002748_pt1 | contig 11361 bp, 5 predicted proteins | sample GOMGulsemesocosm_5_FD_184637 | JGI IMG/M metagenome (GOLD analysis project Ga0209826, IMG submission 184637) | Methane-oxidizing microbial communities from mesocosms in the Gulf of Mexico - GOM15C Gulf of Mexico (SPAdes) (version 2) | ecosystem: Environmental > Aquatic > Marine > Cold seeps...
GGGTTGCATTAAGTCCACCATGGCGTTAATCAATACGCGGGGGGTGAAGTATTGGCCCGCGCCGGATTTTTTCTCGGTGGCGTTGATTTCCAGCAGGCCCTCGTACATATCGCCCAGGCCTTCCGTTTTGGCGCTGTACCAGTCGAGCTTGTCGATTTCCGTAATCAGTTTATTCAGGGTCGCCGGTTTGCGAATAACGGTATTGGCGTTGACGTAAATGGCGGTGGTAATTAATGAACCTTTGGTACCTAAATGCAGCAGCAGCTTTTTATATTCTTCCAGGCGAGTGGCGGCATTGTAGGCTTCGAGATCTTTCCAGCGATAACCTTCGGGTATGTGCTCCTCCTGCCCCGTTTCATCGACCATTTTTAGAAACACTAAAAAGGTCAGTTCGTTGATGTATTCGTGGTAGGTAACGCCGTCATCCCTTAACAGGTTGCAGAGGTTCCAAAGTTTGGCGACCAGGTCTTGTGTGCTCATTGAACTTATTCCTTGGGTGTTAGTGTTGACTGTGCGCTATTGGCCACGACATAGCGGGTGCTGCGGCCACCACCGGGCAGCTTGGTTAAACAGTTTTTTCGTACCAGGTCGGCCAGCTCGCGGGTGGCGGTGGCTTTACTGACCCCGGCCAGACTGCGGTATTTGCTGGCGTTGATGCCCTCTAAAAATTCTTCGCCCTGGGTGTCGAGCAGGCGGTTCAGCACTTTTATTTGGCGTTGGCTTAATACGGTTTGACTGTGTTGCTGCCAAAAGCGGGTTTTAGCGAGTACGCGGTCAAACCTCGACAAACCCTGGTTGAGAGCATCGTTAAGCACGTCAAGAAACCAACTGAGCCAGGGGCTTATGTCTAAGCTGCCTTTCTGGGTTTGCTCGAGTATTTTGTAGTACTCACTGCGCCTGGCCATAATGGCGGCGCTGTGGGAGTAGTAGCGAATACTGCTGTGTTCGGCCTGCGCCAGTGCGCGGTCAGTAAGGGCACGGGTGACGCGGCCATTGCCATCGTCAAAGGGGTGCAGGGTGACCAACCATAGGTGTGCAATACCTGCTCGCAGCAGCATGTCCTGCCCTTTTGGGGCCTGGTTAAACCAGCGGATGAAACGCTGTAGTTCTGCTTCCAGGTTTTGTCGTGGCGGTGCTTCGAAGTGAACGTTGGGGTTATCCAGCCGCCCCGATACAACTTGCATGGGTGCATCGCCACGCAGTTGGCCAATACGCAGTTCTACAAACTGGGGCGGCTCAGGGAAAAGTGCTGCTTGCCACTGACAAAGGGTTTGCAGGCTTAGCGGTGCCTCGGTTTGTGTGGTGGCCTCAACGAGTAACTTGGCCAGGGCATCGGTTTGGGGTGTACCTTTTATCAGCCCGGCATTATCTAGCCCCAGGGTGTTGATCATGGAGGAACGCACCGAGGCGACGTTGAGTGTTTCGCCTTCTATCTCGCTGGTACGCAGGGCATTTTGCACCAGGGCATCTAACTGGGCCGCCTGTCGTTCGTCGCGCCGTTCGCCGCCCGCGTTATTGGGAATGTCGGCAATGGCCTCGCTTTTGCCTAGCAAGCGCCCCTGTTGTAGGTGCACGGTCGCCAGCTGCGCCCTCAGCTTGTCGGTTTGCCAATGAAAGGCGGGCCTATCGCCCTGCTGCCAATCTTCTCGCTGCCAGATATACATCTTGGTTTAATCGACCTTGTGGCCTAAGGGGGTTGTGCGCTGATAAAGGGCGTGAGCCGAATAGATGACTTATTCAACTCACTATTTGAGCCGAATAATACAGGCTATTCGGCTCAAAGGCGAGACGGTGGCGAACTTACTGCAGTCAATCAAAAGGACGGCATTACGCCCACAGCGCCTGGTTAAATTGCTCTAGTACTGCCGCCACAGGCTGGTCAAACAGCTTGTTAGCGCGTTGAATACCGCCCTGGTGTTTAAAGATGCCGTCATTGAGTGCCGCTTCATCGACAATGGTGGTAGCTTTCATTTGTTTGGCGATTAACTCTAGCCATTGTTTTTGTGGCGTTTTCCAGGGTTGGCGCGCAAGGATTTTTTCCAGTGCATTGTCTACCCGTTGCTCCCAGGGGATAAGTGCTTCGCCGATGGCAGCCTGGCGAATAAAACCGATAATACGGGCGGCGATGTCTTCTTGTTTTACTTCCTGCCAGGCCGTTTGCAGGTCTTTTTCACGAAAGCGGTGGCGCTCTAGCTCAATGGCGAGTTCTTTTAAGCTTTGTCGGCTGAGTGCCCAGGGTTTTTGAACCACGGTTTGTAGGGCCGCTAAGCGGTTACTGTTGGCGTTGATAAAGGCTTTGAAGGCGTTGAGGTAGTCTTCCGGCTTTTGGCCATCACCATAGCCCGTGGTGATGGCGGTGATCTGGTCGCCGCCGTCGTGCAGTACCACGGGGGGCTTAAAGGTGGCATTGCCGCCGACCCTGGTGTCGAGCAGCTCACCCAGACCGGGGTGGTTAACAAACCACTGGGCAATGTCTTGCAGTGGCATGGTTTTGAGTTCTTGGGCAAACTCTTTGGGTGTCTTACCGACGATGGTTTCAAATTGCTCGGCTTGCTCATCTGTTAGGTAGTTCTTTTTTATCTGTAGCTTGGCGATAAACTGGTTTTTGGCCAGCGCTTGTAAATCGGGGGCGGCGGACTGGGTCATTTCCTGTTCGAGCTCGCTGAAGCTTATATCCACTTTGGTGATAACCGGCTTCATGGTGTTTACTTTTTCGAGCTGTTTGTAGATGTCGACGGCGTCATAGATGCGGAAAGGACCTTTGTCGATTTCTGGGCACAGGCGCGTGGCACGGCCGAGCATTTGTTCAAACAGAATGCGGCTGTTAACGCGGCGCAAAAAGACCAGATTGCAGATTTTTGGCACATCAATACCCGTGGTTAGCAGGTCTACGGTGACGGCAATATTGGGCAAGCGATCATTTTTATAACTGCGGATTTTATCCAGCGGTTTGTCGCTGGCGCCGGTGATTTTTTGTATGGCGTCGTCATCCACTTCGCCGTGGTAGTTTTCAACCGCCTCCTTTAATGCTTCTACAACCTCATCGGCGTGTTTATCGGTAACGCAAAAAACCAGGGTTTTCGCCGCTGAATACGGGTTTAAAGAATCGCTTTCTATCAGCCACTTAGCCACCACCTTGGTGAACTCGGGGGCTATCACCCGGCGGTTAAAGTCTGCGATGTCGAAATCTAGCTCATCCGGGGTGTTAAAGGTTTCAATGGCGTTGTTTTCGGCGTTGTAGACTTGTACGGTTTCGTTTATCGAATATTGAATACCTTGCTCTGCAAGTTTGGTGTGTATACGAATGGGGGGGAGATGGTCATTCAAATAGCCATCAAGTACCGCTTCGGTATAGCTGTAGGTAAAGGCGGGCGCACCAAAAATATCGGTGGTGTGCAGCGCAGGTGTGGCGGTGAGCCCTATTTTAAAGGCGTCGAAATATTCGATCACACCACGGTATTTCGATTGGTAGTCTTTCTGATCGCGAAACTGAATTTCGGTATCGCTGAGTTCGCGATCTAATAGATAACCCCTGTGGCATTCATCAACCACGATGCAATCGTATTGGCCGACGCCGGGTTTGTTGTCGTTGTCGCCGGGATACAGAATACGTTTTACCAGACCCTGGACGGTTGCAACGTGTACTTTGGTGTCATCATCGGGGGTCGGTTTAGTTGCTTTGTTTTGTTCCATGCCTAAAACGTCAAAGGTATCGGCAAAGGTCACTAAATTTTCGAGGCGTACTTCGCAAAAATCATCCGTGGCTTGCACGCCCAGCGCCGACCGGTCCACCAGAAAGAGAATGCGGCGAAAGCGTTCAGATTTAAGTAAGCGATAGACCAGTGCAATAGCGGTTTTGGTTTTACCAGTGCCGGTGGCCATGGCGATTAAAGCGCTGTCTTTTCCTTGCTTGATGGCGTCTTCTACTGAACGGATAGCATCGATCTGGTAGTCGCGCAGTTTTAGACTGTAGTCAAAATCCATTTGTTCGAGTTCTGCTTCGGCTTGTTGCGGGGTTTGGCGCAGATAAGTTTTTATTTCCTGCGGGCTGTACCAGCCTTTTAAGGCTTTGCGCCGATTACTGTTATTGCGAATATCCAAAAACCAAGTGCCGCTTTCTTGCTCTAACTGTTTTAGATAGGGCCGACCATTGGCCGCAAAGGTCAGTGGGACCTTGTAGATCCCGTACTGACTTTCAATGGTGAATGCACCTTTTTCCTGCAAACCTTTGGCGTAGCGTTTGGCCTGGTCTATTGCACCGTAGACGTTTTTTGCACTTTTTTTAGCTTCCACCGTAGCGACGGGGCTTAGGCCCATAAACAATACGTAGTCGGCGGGACCTGAGTCGGTTGGCCACTCGGCAATGGCGCGATTTTCGTTTGGCACAGGACGGGCACCCTTTGAGAAACGCAGGTTTTCTGTATCGGCTTGCCAGCCAGCTGCTATCAACTGCTGATCGATTAAAACACGGGTTTCGGCTTCATTAAGGTGTAGTGTTGATTTTTCAACATGACGAATAGTCGCAGCTTGCTGTTGTGGCTCTTGTTGCTGGAACATCGTTCTGTAAAGGACGTTGGCCATATCCATTTTGGCCCGGTATTCGACTAATTTGGCTTCGTGTTCAGTTGCAATCTCTTCCCAGACATTGCTCTCTGCTGCCATTTGTTCGGCACGCTTACTTTCTTCATCGGCCTTTTCTGCTTCGATGCGTTTGAGTTGCTCTGTATGTGCGAGCCGGTCTTCAGCAGATTGACTCTTTTTTTCTGCCTCAAGTAATGCCTCTTCTAAAACGCGTACTTTGGTCGATGGGTCGTCCGGTTTAATAAACGGGCCGATCTTGAAGCCCTTAGCCTTTTCGCCACCAAAGGTAATGTGAAACCACGCACTGAGGGCATGGCCTACTTGAAGTGCTTTCAGTGCATCGCGGTGTGTTGATGTCGTTATGTCGTGGGTCGCAGAATTGCCGAATTTTCGTAGCGTATGGAAAGCGTCCTTAATTTGCTTATCCAGTCGCAAGGTATAGTCGAGCTCTCTAAGCAGATCAATTTGCTTTACTGCAACACCACTTTCAACACCAACACGCGAAGCAATTGTTTTGGCAAGTTCTTCACCTAATTGCCGCATTTTAATGAGCGTTGTATTTGGATCGGGCACAAAACACACCTCGGCCGTTTGGGCCAAGCGCACTAATAATTCGTCGTGGTCTTTTAAAAATCCGAAATTGGGTGTGCCTTTCATTTATAAATGCCCCTGCCTTTCTTGCACTTGTTGATTGAGCCGTTGCGCTGCATTTTAGCTCTCCCTTTCTATTCGCAGTATTTTTATTCTTTGTAGCGTAATGTTAATCGAGGTGCAGGGAAAGCACAGCCTCAAGATCACCCGACTGCTTCACCTCCTGTAACCACGCATCAATATATTCTTTTAAGGCAATATCCTGAGCCATTAAATAGCCCTTCTCTGCATGGGTAAAAAGCTCGCCGGGCATAGCGGCACACAACTCAGGATGAAGACGCTGTTGCAGTTTGACTTCAATGGCATCGGTAATCATCACGTCAGCGTGGTTAGCAATTATCTGTTCAAAGATACGGGTGTTGTCGGGATAAACCGTTATGTCAGCATTCTTGATATGGCGACGTACGAATTTCTCATTAGTGCCACCGGGGTTAACAATCACTCGTACCGTGTTTTGATCAATTTTATTTAAACTGTTTAACTGGGCAACAGCATCGCAGCGCACGATGGGTGTTTTACCGCCGGAGGAATACGCATCTGAAAAGAAGGCTGTGCGCTGGCGCTGTAATGTGCGGCTAATACCGCTCATACCAATATCATATTTATCTGCTGCCAGGTCTTTCATCAGCCCCGGCCACGAGGTACTAACAAAGCGTAGCTCTACATCCAAACTACTGGCGAGCTTCTTCGCCAGGTCAATATCAATACCCGTGTATTGCCCGCTCTTTTCGTTAATGAAACTAAACGGTGGATAATCGCCGGTAGTGCCAACGCGCAACACACCGCTGTGGAGGATATTTGCCAGCACACTTTTATTCGGGACTACGCGGCGTATCTGTAACAGGGCTTGCAGTAATTTACGCTTCATTGCTGGGCTAACATGCGGTGTACGAATAAGTTGGCTAACTGATTTCAAGTGGCTGTCAAAATTATTGGCCGCATGTAGTTCCGGAAAGAGTTCAGGCAAGGCAAGGGGGATTTGCGCGACTAGCTGATCACCAAGGGCCAGTAGTTTCGGGCGAATATCCCCTTGTAGGTCAGTCGTACTATTGTCGCTCGACGCAAGCGCCCCCTCGGCACGCCAGCTTTTAATCCAGCTACGTTGTACCGCTTTAGCAATTTCAATTTGCAGGCGAAAAAAAGGCTCCACGCTTGTCGGGTCGAGCTGATGCTGCCGGGCACTCGCGATAGCACTTGCCAGTACCACTTGTTCGCGCTGTTTGTTTTCGATGGCAATATGATTGGCGTATTTATAAGCTGCCACGTCTTTCATTAAATGCAGGCGTTGATCGATCAGCGTGAATAAATACTCGAGCTCTGAAGTATTCGCTTTCGGGCTTTCCGCTTGTATTGGTGCAATAAAAAAACAAAGAAAAACCAGTAGATAAATGCTGGTTATTTTTTTGAGCTTAGGTATTGATTTTTTGACCAACAAATTATCGCCCCGTGCTGATATGAGTGATAGCCATGCAAGCTTGAGTCACAAAATGCTTAAAGCTCTGAAAACTGGTGCCATCCAGAGCGCGACCGCTGGACTTTCGGTCAGCATAAAACAAGCCAATACTGCGCTGATTAATCTGTACGGGGCTGATAAAAAAATCGTCGCAAGCCAGTATGCCCATGACTTCAGCGGGTAAGGCCCTGGCATAGTTACTGTTGGGAGCATCTTTAATCCACAGCGACATATTCTTCTGCAGGACAATATTAAATAGCGTTGGCTTGGCCTTCATATCAAAAGAGAAGGCCCGCCGAAATGTATCAGCCCCGTCACCCAGTGCATGCTTACCACGCAGTGCACTTCTGTCGGGCGTGAGCATGGCAAATAAACACCTGTCCATGCCAATACCGCGATAAATACCTTCGGATACAATTTCTAAAATAACGCTAAGACTCGGTTTTTCGTCGAGGATGCCAGATAAGTCACGCAATATATTCAACTGCAACATGGGGTCTGGCTCGAGATAATCAGAGTCACCTTCTGCCAAACCATCCTCCTCTTCCTCGCCAGCGGGCATGGGGATTAAGCTAATGGTGCCATTGGCACCAAAACTACGGGCCGTATCTATCGCCTTGTGAGCATTCTGATGGGTGATTCTCTCAACATCTTCAGCCTCGATATCAAGATGTTGTGCTACTTTCTTTAAAGTCGATGTGGTGTGGTAATCATCCCAGCCCTGGGTGGCATTTTTTGCCAGCTCCTGCCCCAGCACGATATTTTGTATACGCGAATTTTTTAAGCCGGGCTTGTTTAACGCACTGTGTAATAAATCACCCAGATGCCAGTCTTTGGTTAAACCCACCGTTAATTGCTTAAAGGTGAAACCCAGAACTTCTTTCTGTGCCTCTTCGGGGCTGATATTTTTCTCTTCCATTAAGGCAATAATTTCATCGCCCTCTTTACCCGCCACACACCAGAAAGCCATTTCGCCCAGGTTGTATAACAGCGTGGCGATAAACACTTCTTCGGGGGAATCATCGCCACTCTCTTCGGCAAAAGACTGGGCCTGTACCGCACCGTGCAGTGACTGAGCCATAATTTCTAAGACATACTTTTGCGTACTCGACTTTAGCAGGGCATCGATAACGGCAAGCGACAAGCTGAGCGTGCGCACCGTGCCAAAACCCAGAAAGAACACGGCACGACTAATTGTGTTCACCGGCTGCGAACCCGGGTTGTACACCGCGCTATTGGCGAGTTTGAGAATACGTGCCGTCAGCGCAGCATCTTGCAAGACTACCTGTGCCAGCTCAGAAGCAGAGCTTTCATCACTTTGCGTCACGTGGCCAATAGCGGTAACGGAGTGCTTAAAAACAGGCATTTCCTGCTCGCTGAGGCGACGCACCCATTTATCTAGATTGTCGGACATACCCTTCCTTATTTTTTACGGTGCAATTGCTATGCGCCCAAGCATACGCCAGGGCTTATCCAGTATAGTAGAAGCACTTAGCAGTACAGAAGGTTAAGCGCGACTTTGTCTATCACCATAGATTGCACTAACCTGAGCACAGCCCAAACGACCCCATAACAAACCACCAGCCAAATCCCTTTCCCGTATAAGTGACCTCTACCATGAAAGTCCTCCACACTTCTGACTGGCACCTTGGCCGCTCACTCTATGGGCAAAAGCGCTATACGGAATTTGGCCGATTTCTCGACTGGCTGGGCGATACCATTCAAAGCGAACAGGTCGACACGCTTCTCGTCGCGGGTGATATTTTCGATACCAGCGCGCCCAGTAATCGCGCTCAAAGTCTGTACTACCAGTTTCTGTGTCGCGTTGCCGCCTCGGCCTGTCGGCATATCATTGTCATCGCGGGCAATCACGATTCACCCACCTTTCTCGATGCACCCCGCGAACTGCTGCGTAGTTTGGATGTGCACGTTGTCGGCGCAACCACAGACAATATCAACGACGAGATATTGCTATTAAAGGATGCCGACGGCAGCCCCGAGCTACTCGTTTGTGCCGTGCCTTATTTACGTGACCGCGATATTCGCCTGGTACAGGCGGGTGAAAGCATCGCCGATAAAGATCACAACCTGCTCGAGGGCATTCGCAGCCACTATCACCAGGTCGCCGCACTGGCAGAAAGCCAGCGCCAGGCGCTGAAACGGGACATCCCCATTATCGCCATGGGCCACCTGTTTACCGCTGGCGGACAAACCATTGATGGCGACGGCGTGCGCGAACTTTACGTCGGTTCGCTGGCCCATGTTAACGCGAGTATATTCCCGCCCTGCATCGACTATGTGGCCCTCGGCCACCTCCATGTGCCGCAGAAGATTGGCGGCTCAGAATTGATGCGCTATAGCGGCTCACCACTACCTATGGGTTTTGGCGAAGCCACGCAGGAGAAAAGTGTTTGCCTCATCGACTTCAGTACAGAGGGCAAGGGCGAGAGCTCAACAGAGCCCTGCGTAGAATTGTTACCCGTGCCCGTTTTTCAGCAGCTCAGAAAAGTCAGTGGTGACTGGGCCGAACTGTCTGCCCAACTCGTCGCCCTTGTGGATGCGAACGAACCAGTGTGGCTAGAAATTATTTATAAAGGCGAGGAGTTGATCAGTGACTTACGCGAGCGTCTTGAAAATCTCATCGAAGATAGCGAACTGCTCATTTTGCGCATTCAAAATACGCGACTGATTGACCGCGTACTCAATAGCACCCATAGCGAAGAAAACCTTGAAGATCTCGACGTGAATGATGTTTTCGCTCGCTGTCTCGTGGTCAATGAAATCACCGAAGCCCAGCAAGTCGATTTACTGCACACCTACCAGCAAACATTAAGCTCACTCCACAATGACGACACTCAGGCAGAATAACCAGTGAAGATACTGCAACTGCGTTTTAAAAATCTTAATTCACTACTGGGTGAATGGCAGGTTGACCTCACCGACCCAGCCTTCGGCAACGACGGTATCTTCGCCATTACCGGCCCCACCGGCGCGGGTAAATCCACCATTCTCGATGCCATTTGCCTGGCTCTTTACGGGCGCACTCCCCGGCTCAGTAAAATCACCAAAAGCAGTAATGAAATTATGTCCCGCCACAGCGGCGAGTGCTTTGCCGAAATCACCTTTGAAACACCGGCCGGACAATTTCGCTGCCACTGGAGCCAGCACCGCGCTCGCAAAAAAGCCAGCGGCGATCTGCAAGCACCCAAGCATGAAATTGCCGATGCCCCCTCAGGCAAAATTATCGAGGCCAAAATCCGTAATGTTGCCGAACGCATCGAAGCAATCACTGGCATGGACTTTGAGCGCTTCACCCTTTCAATGCTGCTTGCCCAGGGAAGCTTTGCTGCCTTCCTGCAAGCATCCCCCGACCAGCGCGCCCCCATACTCGAGCAAATAACGGGCAGTACCATTTACAGCCAAATTTCTGTTCGCGTTCATGAACTACGCGGTATCGAAACTAACAAGCTCAATACCTTACGGGCTGAACTTGCCGGCATGGCATTGCTCAGCAGCGAAGACGAAACTTTATTAAAGACTCAGCTTGAGCAGCAAACGAATAAAGAGGCTGTATTAAATCAGCAACACGAGCAATTTAGCCAGGCTATTAACTGGCTACAAACTATCGACAAGCTGCAGGACGAACTGCAATTAATTGATCGCCAAAAACAGGCGTTACTGACACGCCGCACTGCCTTTAAACCCGATGAAGAAAAACTGGCAGCCGCCATGCGGGCACAGCAACTGGCCGCCGACTACGCCAATCTTGGCGCATTGCGGAAAGCACAAAATGAAGATCAGGCCATGGCGCAGCAGTGCCGGCAAGAACTACCGGCAAAACAAGAGGCGCTAAGCCTTGCTGAAGCAAAGGTAGGAAAAGCCAAACATTCCCTTTTGGAAAAACGGGCTGAGCAGACTGCAACCCTGCCCGTCATACGTCAGACCCAGGCACTCGATCTCAAATTACAGGAACAACAGGCACCCATTAATAAAGCCGCTATAGATATTAAAACGCTAGAAGAAAGCGTGACCCAGCGGCAAGGGCAGCAGCAAAAAAACAACTTACAACTCACAGAAGACGAAGCGAGTCTTGCAAAACTAACAACAAAAATCTCTGCTAGCCAGGCTGATGAAGCGCTTGTCGACCAACTAAGCGGCCTACAAAATCACTTTGCATCGCTGCGCACAATAAGGATTAAATGCCGTGATAAAGCGGCAGAGCATGACAGTGCCAAAATCGAATGCCAGCAGACTCTCATCAAATGGCAGCAACAATCCAGCAAACTCACAAAACAGAATGAAGAGTTACAACAGCTTCAGGATCGCCTGAGCTTAGAAGAAAGTCAGCGCACAAAGACTTTAGCAGGACGAGATGCCAGCCACTGGCGAGAATCACAAACAAACTTGATGGTTAGACGGCAACTCTTTGAAAAGCTTGGCCTTCAATTAAACGCTCTTACAAAGTCGCAACACTTACAGACAGCGTTCATTACCCAACAGGCAGAACTTAGCGACCGTATTACCGATAGCAGCCAGAGACTCACTACACAGACAGAAAAGCAAGCCAACCTTAAACGGGAATTAGACTTACTCGAAACCCAGGTTGCCCTGCTCAATAAAATTCAAAGTCTTGAGCAAACGCGCAAGCAGCTCAAAGATGGTGAACCTTGCCCTCT
>Ga0209826_1002755_pt1 | contig 11345 bp, 4 predicted proteins | sample GOMGulsemesocosm_5_FD_184637 | JGI IMG/M metagenome (GOLD analysis project Ga0209826, IMG submission 184637) | Methane-oxidizing microbial communities from mesocosms in the Gulf of Mexico - GOM15C Gulf of Mexico (SPAdes) (version 2) | ecosystem: Environmental > Aquatic > Marine > Cold seeps...
AACTCGTTTGATATGAGTTCACCTTTGTTTCGTCGTGATGACGGCACAACGGCGATGGATGATTTTTTAAAGGAAGCGGGTAATTTGTCAAAAGGTCCATACCTTTCAATTAACTTACCCTTTAGACAAAGTACATTAAAACGTAATTACTTTGCCAATATCAATATGCCCTTTGTTCCGTTTGAACATCAGGCAAAGGCATATCATCGCTTGTCTGCTTCAAAGCCTGAGTCAACATTAGTTGCGACAGGAACAGGCTCTGGTAAAACAGAGTGTTTTTTATATCCATTATTAAATTTCTGTGCTTGCCAAAAGTCTCAAGGTATAAAAGCGATCGTCATTTATCCAATGAATGCTTTAGCAACCGATCAAGCCAAACGGTTTGCTAAAACTATTTCAAGCAATGACGATTTGCGAAGTAAAGTAAGTGTAGGTTTATTTGTTGGGCAAGAAGATGAAACGCCTAGTAAAGTTATGGGTAGTAATAAGGTGATTACTTGCAAAGATACCTTAAGAAAAAGCCCGCCAGATATTTTATTAACTAACTACAAAATGTTAGATTTTTTGTTGATGCGTCCTAAAGATCAAAAAATATGGCGCTTTAATGAACCTGATACTTTGCAGTATATTGTAGTCGATGAATTACACACGTTTGACGGCGCGCAAGGAACAGACTTATCCTGTTTACTTCGAAGGTTAAAACATAAATTAAAAACGCCCAAAGAACATATTGCATGTGTTGGTACTTCAGCAACGGTGGGTACCGATTTTTCAGCGTTGACAGATTATGCCAGCAAAATTTTTGATTCTGAATTTGAATATTCATCGGTAATTACTGAAGATAGGTACAGTGCGGAAGAATATTTAAAAAACGCTTCTTTAGCATACTTTAAAACGCCAACGGTAGATGAAATTCCCAGTGGACAGGCATTAGATAATCCTCAGAGCTACATTAATAAAGTGATTACTGCTTGGTTTGGAAGTGACTCGCTACATATTAATAATGACTGGGAGAGTGATCAGGGAAGAACTCAACGTATTGCTTTAGGTAACGCATTAAAAGAACATCGTTTTTTTAGAAGCTTACTTAATAAACTTCAAGGCTCAATTCGTGATGTTAAAGACCTTGCTCAAGATTTGCTCTCAGGTAAAGATAAGGTTCTTTTGTTAGAGAGCTTCTGTGCCTTGGTTTCAGTTGCTAGACAAGCTGTTGAAGAAGACACTGATGCTTTGGCTCACCGGTTATCAAAGAATAAAGCAATCCCTGTTTTACCCTTTCTTCAGGTTAGGTTTCAATTATGGCTACGTGAGTTACGTAGAATGGTGGCGAGTGTTGGTCAGCAATTCGATAACCATAAAGAGTATTCGACACTACCCTATATTGCTTTTAGTGATGATCTGACAAACAAGGAAGATGAAACAAAGTATTTGCCTATTGTTCATTGTCGTGACTGTAGCGCAACCGGTTGGGGTGGAGTAAGACTTTCAAATGAAATGCAAATTAAAGATGATCTCGCCTTATTTTATCAATTATATTTTGCTAATAATCCTGAAGCTATTTTACTTTTTCCACTGCCAAAAAACTCAACCGTGGCATTGTCAAAAGATTTAGGTCAACAAGTTAAGCTATGCCCTAAATGTTTAACGTTAAATACCCAACTTAACAATGATATTTGTGGCCATTGTGAACATGATACGTTAACGACTGTTGTGTATGTAAATGATACTAAAACTAAAGCGCTTAAAAATGGTGGCGATACATTAGTTGCCAGTCATAACTGCCCATTCTGTCAAAGTGAAAATGGTGTATCTGTTTTGGGTTCTAGGGCTGCAAGTTTAATTGGGGTGTTATCTCAACAATTATTTGGTTCTAACTTTAACGAAGACAAACAATTAATTACTTTTAGTGATTCAGTACAAGATGCTGCGCATCGAGCTGGTTTTTTAACAGCAAGAACGTATCCATTGATGATCAGAAGTCTTATTGCTCATGCGGTAGCTGAAAATGGCGCTGATATTTCACTTGCTTCTTTGGGGGATAAGATCGGTTTTTACGCAGAGAAACAGTGTAAGAATACTGCTGATTTTGTCGGAACCTTTATAGCGCCTGACATGGAATGGCTAAGAGACTTCAATTCATTAAAAGATGATGGTGTGATACGTGAATCATCTAACCTTAAAGGTTTAATTCATAGAAGACTAGGTTGGGAGGCTTTTAGTGAGTTTGGTTTAAGGACAATGTTAGGTCGTTCATTAGAGAGAACTCAATTTGCATCTGTTGGTCCTGATGTTGATAAACTTCAACAAGCCTGTATGGCTCTTCATTCAACGTTGAAAGAAGAAATTGATTCTTTATCTAGCTTAGTCCCTGAAGTTGTAGAGTCATTTCTTATTGGCCTAATACACATAATGCGAGCCAATGGTGCAATATTACATGATTCACTCATATCATTTATTACCAGTGCGGGTCAGTCATTTCAATTGAATAAGGCAGGATTAAATAGTCAATATATGCCTAACTTTGGCTCTGCATCACGCAAACCACGATTTGTCTCAGTTGATAAGGTGTCAGTTGCTTTTTCATACATAACCAAAGCATCTTCTCGACCTAATGAGTATTTACAGTGGCTTTATAAAACAATTACCTCAGATGATAATGTTTTAGCGAGTAGTGATGCTGCTTTAATCTTTGAACGTACGTTTACTCAATTATCTAAAGTAGGTTTAGTCGATAATTATGAGGTTAGAGATAAGGAAGTTTGGGGTTTAAAGCCCGATGCACTAATCGTTTCAACTGAAATTAGTGAAATTAAATGTAGCCACTGCCAAATAAAATACCGAGTACCTAACCGTTTATTAGACTACTGGATATCAAATACTCCTTGCTTGGTAGATAGCTGTAATGGTTCTTTAACACTAAACGAAAAAGTTAAAACCCAACCCATTGGTTGGGATAAATTTGATTTAGTTCGTATAAATGGCTTTGAACATACTGGTTTACTTGAAAGGCCTATTCGCGAAAAAGTTGAACGTTCCTTTATAGATGGCAATAACTCTTGGGATACGAATTTACTTTCAGCTACGCCAACTCTTGAAATGGGCATAGATATTGGTGATTTGTCGAGTGTAGTTTTATGCTCGGTTCCTCCTGCTCAAGCTAATTATCTTCAGCGTATAGGGCGAGCTGGAAGACGAGATGGTAATGCGTTTAACGTAACGTTTTCAGCCGGTAATGCCCATGATTTATATTATTATGCCGACCCTATTAATATGATGAGTGGCGCTGTTGAGCCACCAGGAGTATTTCTTCAGGCAATAGCTGTTTTAGAGAGACAGTTAACAGCGTTTTGTTTTGATAATTGGGTTGGAACAGGTATTAATGACACGGCAATATCCTTTAAAGTACGTGATCTTTTAAATACAGTTGAAGGTGAACATAAAACCAAATTTCCTTATACATTTTTTGATTATATTGAACAAAACCAAGGTGATCTTTTCAGTCAGTTCATCGACTTATTTGAGGATTTGACCTCTGATTCTATTGAACACCTTTCGACATTTATACGTGGTAATAAGGATGTATTTTCTTTATCTGGGCGAATAACAAATAGACTGTTAATGCTTATTAAAGATCGTAAATCGCTAAACTCTCGTGTAGGAAAAATAGATAGAGAAATTAAAAAAGTAGAATCATCACCTGTTGTACAACCGGATCAGCAAGAGGTTTTAGCCGAACTAAACAGTGAGCGGCAAGGATTACGGTCATTAATTGGCAAAATCAATGGTAAACCAACGCTAAATTTTTTTACTGCTGAAGGACTACTGCCTAATTATGCTTTCCCAGAAGCAGGGGTCACGATACGTTCTATTTTATGGAGAAAATCAGAACAAGTTGAACTGGAATCTGGAGGGGGAAAGTTTCAACGGATTACTTATGATTATGAGCGTCCAGCTTCAGCGGCTTTATCAGAATTAGCCCCTGATAATTATTTTTATGCGGGTGGCCACAAAGTTGAAATTGAACAAGTTGATTTAAATGTTTCAGAGGTTGAGCCATGGCGGTTATGTGATAACTGTAATTTTACTGAAGATATCAGATTAACCAAAGATGTTCATAGTACATGCCCTAATTGTGGTAGTGCTGGTTGGAATGATTCTGCACAAAAAACGCAGATGTTGAAGCTTCGTCAAGTTTACGCTAGAGCAAACTTGAGAGAGGCGAGAATTTCAGACGACAGTGATAACAGAGAACCAAAATTTTATAACCGACAAATGTTAGTAGCATTTAAACCAGACGCTATTATGCAGGCTTATAAAATTGATAGTGATGAAGTACCCTTTGGCTTTGATTTTTTAAGTAAGGTTTCTATCAAAGATATTAATTTTGGCGTGCCTGACAACCAAAGTGAACAAATAGTTGTAGCAGGTGAAAGTGCTCCTCGTTCTGGATTTTCTGTTTGTAAAAAGTGTGGCATGGTTAAAAAAGGTAATAAGGTAAAGCATGATTTAACTTGTTCCTTCAAAGGGGACGAATTAGCCAGTCAAGATCCTGATAATTTTATAGATTGTTTATATTTATATCGTGAACTTGAGTCGGAAGCAATTCGAATTGTTTTACCTGTCTCTAGCTATAGTGCTGGGTCAGAATATGAAGCATCATTTGCTTCAGCGATTCAATTAGGTTTAAAGAAGTATTTCAAAGGTAGTATAGATCATATAAAAAGTACCGTTTTCAATGAACCTATAAGTGACGGGGGTGCTCGCCGGCACTACTTAGTTATATATGATTCCATTCCTGGTGGTACCGGTTATTTGAAGGAGTTAATGAGAGATTCTGATAATTTATTAAAATTGATTGAATTCTCTTTTCATACCTTAGATGTATGCTCTTGCAATAGCGACCCAAGTAAAGATGGCTGTTATCAATGCATATTTGCTTATCGAGATAGGCAGAAAATGGCTATTATTTCTCGTGATGTGGCTAAGTCGATGATGCAAGCTATATTAGAGAACAGAAGTAAGCTCATCAAAATAACTAACCTTAACGAAATAGATCCTAATATTTTGCTTGAAAGTGAATTAGAGCGAAAATTTATTGATACGTTAAAGGTTGCAGGTAAACAATGGCGGTTAAGTAAATCTCAAATTAATGATAAGAATGGATATTTATTAACCGTTGGTAAGCAAGAAGAGCTTGATGTTGCATGGCGAATTGAACCACAAGTTAACCTTAATGAAAAAGATGGAGTATCAGTTCCTTGTAAACCAGATTTTATTTTTTGGCCCGCAAGAGCAAGTAGTAATATTAAACCTATCGCTTTATTTTTAGATGGTTTTGAACATCACTTTGATATCGTTGGCGATGATTCAAATAAGCGTTTAGCTATTGTTAAATCAAATCGATTTATTGTTTGGACTCTTGGTTGGCACGATTTGGTAAATGACGGAAATAAACACGTTAAAGAGTATTTTGATAACTTCCAAAATAAATCAATTAAAAGCTTATTTGGCAAGAATATTTCAAATAAAAACTACAGCCAGTGGTCGAGTGTTGTTCAGGGGAAAAATAGTTTTGAATTACTTTCAGAGTTACTTGTACAGCCTGAAGATTTCCTTAATGAACTATCAGGAACAGCTGCATATCATGCTCTTTGTTGGTTGAATCAAAATGGGCGAAGTGACCATCACCCAGAGTTAGCCCAGAAGTTAGATTATGAATTAAGTGAAAATGCGCATAAAGAAAGAGTATTAGAGCTTATCCCTAATGTACCATTTTGGTTTGGTGGCTTGTTAGATACTTTAAATAGCTCGGAACAGTTAGTAGAAGTTTCTGTGTCAATAACCATGAGCAGCTTTAGTGTTCAAGGAACTACAGCTAATGAGTTCTTTGACCATTTGGAAAAAAACCTTAAAGTTCATATATGTTTTGATGATAGGGAAAATACTCATTTTTCATATAAAGACGCATTAAATGGTTATTGGAAGCTCATTAATATTTTACAGTTTTTAACGGACGTAACGTGGATTTCTCGTAAAGCGGTACTTGAATTAAACCCTGTTTCAACACTACCTATACAGGATGTTATTAAAAGTTCTGATAAATCGAATGAGTGGAGTGAATTAGCTGAGCGGACTTTGTTAATAGGAGATTTCTCTTTACTCTCTAATAGCAACATCCCTATTGGTCAAGATAGCTATGAATTATTAAAACACAATGAAATTATAGCGTTAGCTGAATTAGTATGGGAACATGAGAAGGTTGCATTGTTTTGTGAAGATGATATATCGGAAGTTAATGTATTTGAGAATGAAGGGTGGAAATGTTTCGTTGAACCAATAACCGAAAAATTAATCAACGAACTTAGTAATATTCTAGGAGATAAATAGATGATTCAAGTTGCAATTTCAGCTGATTTTTTAACAGCTATGATGAACTTACCAAGAGCACAACAAAAGAAAGTAAATCAATTTGTTAATAAGTTTAGAAATGATCCTCGTAATGCGGGAATAAATTATGAAAAAATTCATGATGCTGCAAACCCACATATGCGTTCAGTTAGAATAGATCAAACGTATAGAGGAATTATTCTACAACCTGAAAAAGGTGATCTATATATTTTGTTATGGGTGGATCATCATGATGAAGCTTATGATTGGGCCAGAAGGCATCAATGTAAAATACACCCTTCTACTGGTTCAATACAGCTTTTCCAAACACAGACGCAAGTCAATGTTGAAGCTATACAGGCTAAACCTGAAATAGCAGAAGAATCAACGTTACTCTTTGGCGATTACAATATTGATCAACTAATTAAGTTAGGCTTGCCAGAAGAGTTTGAGCAAAAGGCATTTAGTTTAACGTCATTAGAGCAGTTACAGTCAATTGAAAAAGAATTACCTATTGATGCTTATGAAGCCCTATATATGATTGCATCAGATCTACCATATGATGAAGTGTTAGCGGATTATAATGATAATTCAAGTAATGAAGCTATTGATGTTAATGATTATTCAGCAGCTATCGAACGTAATGGTTCTAAACGAAGGTTTGTTCTTGTCGATGATGAAGAGCTGCAAAAAATGTTGGATGCTCCATTAGAGAAGTGGCGTGTTTTTTTACATCCTTCTCAACGTAAGTTAATAGCGCGGAACTGGAACGGTCCAGTACGTGTTTTAGGAGGGGCAGGAACAGGGAAAACTGTTGTGGCTATGCATCGAGCTAAATGGTTAGCTACTCAATTAGTTGATACGTCAAATAAGAAAATACTATTTACAACGTTTACTAAAAACTTAGCTGCAGATATTAACGTACATTTAGGTCAAATTTGTACTAAAGCAGAGCTAGATAGAATTGAAGTTATTAATATTGATGCTTGGGTAGGAAAATTCATTCGTCGTCATGATTACAAGTACCAAGTTGTTTTTACCAATGATAGGAATCCTAAACGTAAAAAATGTTGGGATTATGCTTTGCAAAATATTTCGCCTGAATTATCACTATTAGAAAGGTTTTATCAAGAAGAATGGCAATTGGTGGTGCAAGAGCAAAGCATTACCTCACTTAAAGAATATATTAAAGTAAAACGAACCGGAAGAGGAACTCGTTTAAATAGAAAGGAAAGGATGCTGATTTGGCCTGTTTTTGAAGAGTACCAATTACAATTGAGCCATATGAACCTTCGTGAAATGACTGACGCGACAAAGGATTGCTTGAAGACCATAGAAACTAAATCTATAAAACCGTTATATGGTTCTGTAATTGTTGATGAGGGGCAAGATATGGGTACTCATGCTTATAAATTGCTGAGAGCATTAGTACCAGAAGGGTTAAACGATGTTTTTATTGTTGGTGATGGACATCAACGAATATATAGAAATAAAGTTGTGTTAGGCCGCTGTGGCATAAATATAGTAGGACGTAGTAGAAAATTAAGAATTAATTATAGAACAACTGAAGAAACCCGCCAAATGGCAGTTTCTATACTAGAAGGTATCAGTGTTGATGATCTAGATGATGGTAAAGATGATAATAAAGGTTATGTATCATTAATGCATGGAACTGCCCCTGAACAAAACAATTATTCTTCATTTATTGAAGAAGTTGATTCGATTGTTGAGGTTATTGAGAGTCTTGTTGCTGCAGGTGCAAAATTAAGTGAAATTTGCTTAGTTGCTCGAACTAATAACTTACGAGACGATTATTCTAGTTCATTAAATAAATCAGGTTTTCAAACCTATGAAATCAAAACTAATGGTGCTGAAGATAGAAATATTGACGGTATTAGAGTCGCGACCATGCACCGTGTGAAAGGATTAGAATTCCAGCACTTATTTGTTGCTGGTGTTAATGAAGGTAATGTTCCATTGGGTGTCGCTCAATCAGATGATCCTGTAGAAATACGAGAATTTGAATTATCAGAAAGGGCACTTCTTCATGTTGCTATGACTAGAGCAATTAAAAGTTTAGTTGTTACAAGTTGGGGTCGACAGAGTAAATTTTTACTGTAAGGATCATTTGATGGGTTTTCTACACGTATATTGTCAAAAATAACGGCGTTAACTCTAATCCAATGGTTTAACTAAAGCGGATGCAGCTAGAAGCCTTGGAATTAACTCCAACATTTTAGGTCGCTGGGTTAAAGAACGTGAAGATGATGGAGCTTATTCTGGCTTATTTTAAAACACCTATTAATTTTAAATCTTCGTCTATCCATTCTTTGTTATCTGGCAATAAAATAGTTTCTTGCTTAACCATATCTTCACGACTATATGATTTTAATATGCTGAAAGAGGGCGAGCCGTTAACTTGTCCGTTAAGAATATAGGGTGTTGTGGCGGTTCTTTGCTGCCGTTTAAATGTTTTATCGACAAAACTAAGCTCAATAATTGGGAAAGCTTGTCTACGTTTAAATCTATGTATTGCTTTGAATCTTCCGTTATGGCATTTTTTCTCTAAGTTATTCATTTTGTCATTCCACTGTGCATCAGAATAATTTAGCGGTACTTTTTTACGTTTTCTATTAATGTACTGGCTGAACTGGTCAATAGTAAATGTTTTTGGTGTATTGCGAGCAGCCCAATTAAACCAAACGCTTTTAACTTCTTGGTTAACGATAGTTATTTTTCGATATAGCTGCTCAGTTATGATTGCAGGCTCAATTTTATGAATGAACTCGCTCCTAACAATGTGATGTGTTCTACCTTTTTGCACTAATGTTTGTAATAGTCTTTTTTGTTCATTAATTTTTATAACGAGTGCTGAAATCACCTCATTATTTTCTTTGATCACCACCAGCCCCGGCAACCGAAAATTAAATATGGGCGAAATATCGTAGTCTTTATGGAACTTTCTCCAGGCTTTTAATGTACGATTGCAATTATGCCATTCGTTAAGTTGAGTGACTTTTAAACTTTCTATACCTCCGTTCATAGATTTAGCCTCATTGACACGCAGTATTTCTTCTATCTCGAAAGCAACATATTCAGGGTTTTGAGAAGAAACCAATTCAACAAGTAGATCTATATCGGTTTTTAGGGTGTAAAGCAGTTGCTTTGCGTTAGAAATATCAGTTTTGTTTTGTTCTGTAGGCATAATTCTTCAGTGGGTTAAAATCCATAATATAAATTATAACGGAGCATAACGATATGTCTACCCTACTGTAAGGGGTTACCAATAAAGAAGGTGTTTTTTTCACCTTTAACTCTATAATCTCATTTTCTTTCCTTGAATAACCGCTTTTTATTTTTTTTGTTTTTAAGTAATTCATCCGTATTGCTCCGATAATAACAGGGATCTTTGTTGCTTCTTTTTTATATCTTCTTGTAGGGTAGACATATAAGCATGGGCTTTAACATTGAAAGTGTTAAAATAACTCTTAAGGTGTGCTTGATTGTCTGGCTAATAAACCAATGGAAACAATAGAAATCGTCTGAGCCTATTAATAGCTTTCTTTTTTCAAGCTTTTCTCTAGTTCGTTTAAATACCTTCTGCTTTGTCATCAATTTGTCGCCAAATTGGCGATTTAGTGTATACTTGAAGTTGTTAGTCTATATAATATGTCTTTATAGCGATTGTTAATAATGTGAATGAAAATGAGTAAATTACGCAGTTTAATAAATACGACAATAAAAGCAGTAAATGCTGGCCATAGTGGTCTATTTACTACGAATGATCTTGCTATGTTAACGCATAATAAGAGTGACACTAATTTCACTAAGTTTTTATATAAAGCGGTGAAAGCTAATGTATTAGTTAAAGTGTGTACTAATGTATTTATGACCCCTTTAGCACCTCCTCATAGCAAAGGTGTTTTGATTAATATTGCTAAGATCCTTCATTGGAACAAGTTTATCTATATTAGTTTAGAGTCCCAGTTAAGTTATTTAGGTATTATTTCACAAGTAACGATGAACTATTTAACTGTCATGACAACAGGGCGATCAGGTTTAATTAAAACAAAATACGGTACCATTGAATTTACTCATACTAGTCAAAAAATAGCATCGATTACTGATGATGTTTATTTTGATCCTGAAATTAATGCTTTTAGAGCATTAGAGATGAAAGCAATTAAAGATTTAAAAAAAGTAGGACGTAATGTAAATATGTTAAATACAGGTGCAGTTGGACATAAGATATGAGCCTTTTAAGTAAAATTATCGATCAAGCTTTAACTAATAATCCTGAGTTTATTGGTTTAGAAGATGTCGTTGAAAAAGAAATTTTACATCACGATATTATGTCAGTACTACATCAAGAAGGATTATTGCGAAAGCTTACTTTTATAGGCGGCACATCTTTGCGTTTGTGTTATGACTCAAGCAGATTATCGGAAGATTTAGACTTTACTGCTGGCATTGATTTTAATGCCGCTAGTTTTTCAGGACTGGGTAACGAATTACAGCTATTTTTACAGCAAAAATATGATTTGAATGTTGCTGTACATGAGCCAAGCCTAAAGAAAGGTAATACATCGACTTGGAAAGTAACGATTGAAAAGTATAATGAACGACCTGATTTACCTTCTCAAAAAATGCATATTGATGTCTGCTCTTTACCTTCATTTGACGTTGAGCATCGACCACTAATTGATCATTATGGAATAAAACCGAAAATGTTAGGTTTACCTATTCCTGTTCAAAGTATGAATGAGATATTAGCAGATAAGATGATTGCTTTTGCTTATAGAGAAAGACGAATTAAACCGAGAGATGTTTGGGATATTGTTTGGTTAATACAGCAAAGAGCTAAGCAAAACTTTATGCTTGTACAGAATAAATTACTTGCACGAAATAAAGCGCAAGATGATTTTATTTCTTTATTAGTAAAGCATACTCATTTGATT
>Ga0209826_1002760_pt1 | contig 11332 bp, 3 predicted proteins | sample GOMGulsemesocosm_5_FD_184637 | JGI IMG/M metagenome (GOLD analysis project Ga0209826, IMG submission 184637) | Methane-oxidizing microbial communities from mesocosms in the Gulf of Mexico - GOM15C Gulf of Mexico (SPAdes) (version 2) | ecosystem: Environmental > Aquatic > Marine > Cold seeps...
AGGCCAGGGCTATGGCTATTCCAGACCTCAAAATGCTCAAGTGATCACTGATATGTTAAACCCTCAACAAGTTAAGCTACCAAATATAGGCTAATAATTAAGCGGAGAGTAGCTACTCTGCCCTAATATTCTCTTAGATTGTAGTGGCTCTGATGTGATGTTTTTGATTATAGCGAGTCATCCAAATTAACGTCCCAGCAGTAAATACCTCATGTTGATAGGTAAACTGCTTAATAGCTACAAGTGTTCTTATTAAGGTGAGTCTTTAAAAGCTCACTGACAACAGCATTTTCTCCCTTCCCTTATTTTCCAATTTTTTAGAAACCTAGTAATTGCTGCAGCTTTAGCGCAGTCATATTGATGGGTTGTACTCCGTCCATTTTGGTTAGATGGATAGCTTGCTTGTTTAAATGGGGCTGTCTCTCGAGCTGAAAGACCTTGCTGTTATCGAATTAAGGGTAGTGGGTCGAATTTGTCATTTCGACTAGGGGGAGGAATCTTGAATACTAGAGTGTTATTTTAATATTTAAGGTTCTTGGTACATCACTTAGTTGTTCAATGTATTTATCAAAGACAAAAAAATAAACACTTATAAATTAATGGCTTACTGTTGTCACTTAAACTTTTTGTTTCAATTCTTATAAATTATTAAATTTCTTCTATACTTGTTATTAATCCCCCTGCCTTTGAGAAGGTTATATAGCTAACTAGGAACATACCAAAGAATAGATTAATGATATTTTTTCTATTGTTAATTTTGATTGATACCCGCTTGAAAACAAATATTATGAAAAAACAAATATTTTGTAACATTCAGAAAAAAAGATCTCCCTTTTTGTTAGGTTTGATTATCCAGTCATTTTTTGTTACTCCCGTTTGGTCTGAACAGCAAGAAACTGAAGTGCTTGATGCTATGGTGATTACGGGAACACATATATCTAATATACCTGCAGGCACGACTCCTGTTGTTACTCTTGACAGAGAATATATTGATCGTTCAGGTGCTACAACTGTAAATGATTTATTTAGGAACTCAATCTTAAATTCTTCAGGCACAATTGATGAACAATTTAATACGGGCTTAACGCCAGCTTCTGCGAGTATTAATTTGAGAGGATTGGGGGCATCAAGAACGTTGGTTTTACTTGATGGGCGGCGTATGCCAATTTTTCCTTTTGCTCAAAGTAGGCTAGATAGAAATGACCAGTCTAGTTTTGTTGATATTAATCTTATTCCACTAAGTGCTATTGAACGGATTGAAATATTAAAGGACGGCGCTTCTGCTATATATGGTGCAGATGCAATTGCGGGTGTTGTTAATATTATTACTTATAAGGATTATGATGGGGCTAAATTAGCAGGGCAATTTGGTGCAACATTAAAAGTGGATGGTGAAGAGGGACAGGCAAAAATATTAGCAGGAAAATCATGGGAAAACACTAATATCACGTTAGCATTTGATTACTTTAACCGTAGTGAAATCAAGGCTTCTGATAGAAGTATTTCAGAATCGGCATTAGGCCCAATTGATAATAGAAGTCTAGGTGGCAATCCTGGAAGTATTGTTGATTTTTCTACAGGTACTATATCAGCTGATCAGCGTTGTCCTACAAATCAAATAATTACTAATAAAGATGGGAGTTTTTGTTCTTATGATTTTGCTCCAGACAATACCTTAATTTCTGAGGCTGAACGTACAGGTTTTTCAGGTTCACTTGAACACCAATTTACTGAGAACTTTAGTTTTTTTGCAAGGGGAATGTATTCACATACTGAGTCAGAGAGGTCGGTAGCTCCAGCCGGAGGTTTTTTAATTACTAATGACCCTAATTCTGGCGATCCAGTTGGGGTTATATATCGTTTTAATGAACTAGGTTCTAGAATTGATGAGTTTAAAACAGATTCATTCAATTTTGTTGGAGGATTTTCTGGGAATATTGCTGAGTGGGATTGGGAGTTGGCTGGCGGAATGGGTTTAGTTGAAACTCAAGTCAAAGGTATTGGTGGGTATGGATCAAAAAAAGCTTTACAGTTAGCTGTTGACAATGGGGATTTGAACCCTTTTGGTTCAAGTCCTTCATTTGACTCCTCCTCTGTTTCTATTACTCCAAAGCGTAAAGGCGAATCTAAGATTTATTTTGTTGATTTTAAAACTAACGGTACTTTAATTGATCACTCTTATGGGACGTTAAAAATGGCTGTAGGCTCAGAATTTAGACGTGAGAAATTTTCTGATATTATTGATGATTTTACTGCGAGTGGTGATGTTACAGGAATGGGGGGGATTTCTGGAAGAGGTAGTAGACAAATAGGAGCCGCTTATTTTGAATTTTATGCAACAGCTTTTGATCAATTAGATATGCAGTTTGCAGGACGGGTAGACCATTATAGTGATTTTGGTACTACTTTTAACCCCAAGTTTAGTCTTCGTTGGCAACCTTTTGAAGTGTTATCTTTAAGAGGCAATGTGGGAACGGGGTTTAAGCCACCCGCACTTCATGAATTATATACTGGAGAAATTAATACTCTAGAAGAAGTTTTTGATCCTGAGAGAAATGAAAAGGTTGAGGTTGATTTAATTAGTAAAGGAAATACAGATTTAGACGCAGAAGAGTCTTTTTCTTATGGGTTTGGTTTTTCATTAGATGCTACTGAGTGGTGGCAATTATCACTAGATTATTGGAATATTAGAAATGAAAATGCAGTAGTTAGTAACCCTCAATATTATGTTGATAATGAATCACAATTCCCTAATAATGTGGAACGCAAGGATGGATTACCAGATGGTAAAATCCTTTCAGTAGTTAGTCCTTTTGATAATATTGCAGCACAGAAAATGTGGGGACTTGATTTAAACTCTTCAATGGACTGGGAATGGATGCCGCTTGGATATTTTCGTCTTGATGCCAGCGGGTCTTACTTAGGTTCATTTACAGAACAAATTGCTCCAGGGGCTAGTTTTACAGAATATGCAGGAAAAGATGGGACACCTCACTGGCGGGCACAAGGCAGTTTGACTTGGACAAAATCAGATTACGAGATTAGTTTGACAACAAATTTTGTAGATGGATATAAACGTAGAACTCAAGATGATAATGGAGATAAGTTTGAGGATGATGTAGGTTCATGGACAACAATAGATTTACAAGCTGTTTGGCGTCCTACTATGTTACAAGGTACAACAGTAAGTGTTGGTAGCATTAATGTGTTTGACACAGCCCCACCAAAGGATCCTTATTTTGAAAATTGGCCTTTTTATAATCGTGCTTTAGCGAGTCCTCGAGGTCGATTTGTTTACATGCAAGCTCAATATGAATTTTAAATCATTTAGGATACTAACTTTATGAGTACGAACATATTGTTGATAGAAACTAAAGGACATGTTTTAAAAAAGTTGCAAAAGAATTCATCGTTACAAAATTTAAGTTCTGATGTGCATTATATGTCTGAGCCTGATGTTGCTTTTAAAATGATGGAAGAACGATCAGTTGGTGTGATCGTGGCAAACTTTGAGAATCTTAATGACTGCCATGATTTTTGCCTTCAAGTGCGTGATAAGTCTTCTACATTTATTATGATTGTATTATTGGTTGATGAGGGAGATATAGCAAATGAAATCAAGTTTGCGCATCAGATATTAGCTCTTTCTTGTGCGGAAAAGGAACTTGTAGCCGCAATTGATAGAGGTATTCAAGCTTCTATTGAGGTCGGCAATAATCCTAAATTAGCTACATTGCTAACAAAGTTAGATAGCTTACCCAGTCCGCCATCTGTTTATTTTGATTTACGTGATCTATTAGAGTCTCCTAGTTGTAACGCCGCTTCATTATCTCAATTGATTATGCAAGATCAGGCTTTAGCGGCTAAAATTTTACGAGTTGCTAATTCAGGTTTTTATGCGGTACCTAGAACTATTTCAGGTTTACATCAGGCAGTTTCCTTGCTTGGAACGGAGACACTGTTAGGTTTAGTTCTAGCAACTCATGTTTTTGATAATCTACCACTGCCAGGGTTAAATTTAGATAATTTGTGGAAACATGCAGTTTGTGTCGGTGTGATGTCTAGGCATATTGCAAAGGCCAATGGCTCAACAAGAGACCAAATAGAGGCTAGTGGTATTGCTGGGTTACTGCATGATTTAGGGAGTCTAGTATTTTTTGGTAACCATCCAGCAGAATATCAAACTATACTTAGGGACGCTAATGGATACGAGCCTGTATTAGTTGAAAGTGAACAGGAAGTTTTTGGGGTAAACCATGCTGAACTTGGTGGTTTTGTGTTGATGCTTTGGGGGTTACCTGATTCTATTGTGAATGCGGTTAAATATCATCATGATTATGAGCTTAAATCGACACTTGTTGGATCTTCACCGACGATGGCTGTAGTTATTACAGAATATATGATGAATTACCCAACACCTTTATCGGATGAAAATAAACAAGAAATTTTAGATACTTGCCCAATTAAATGTACTTCAGCTCAGTTAGACCAATGGTCTAGTATTTTGGATGAAGTGATGGCATAGTTTTAGTCGAACCCTTGTGCGGAATGACAAACATACTGAGTAGATGTATTAGACAAAGGTTAAATTTAAAATGAGAAAAACAGCCCCTTATTCAAGTAGTAGGCTCAATAGTTTCAATGTTAGTTCAATTGATTGCCCCTAAAGAACTTGTATGATTATTTTTGTTTAAACCATGCTGAATACAGAAGTGCTTCAAAATTTTTTACTTTCCATTAAGCAAACCACACATGCTGAAACTGTTTCTCTTTTAATTAATGCTAGTAATGAGCTGCATCCTGATATTTTATTGTTTCATGAAGGAGCTGATCCCTTATCAGAGTTTTTAAATATAACAAATGCAATATTGGCAGTAAGTGAGCGGATTGAAAGCTCAGACAGTAATAAGTATTTAGAAGGTCTTTCAGTTGGTCTCTGGGAGTCTGTTGATACAAAAGGTTATATATTAAGGATTAATCTTGGACACTACTTTCAGCGATTAGCCAAAAATAAATTTCAGCCAGATAAGGTTGAACGGCGGGATAATTCTTTAATTATTGATCAACCAATAATTAAAGAATCTTTGTGGATAGGGTTAAATTTTGCAAATTCTGCAGTGCCTGAATTTATAAAAACTTTAATTAATTTCAAAGGTAACAATTCAAACTATATTCCAGAAACGGCGACTGATTGGTTTGTTCAGCTACTTTGCCAAGGTGGAGCTATGGTGTGGCAGAACTTTAAATATGCAAGTTTATTTAAAGATCCAAATAGCCAATTACCAGGACAAATAGAATTTCAGATTAGTCTTAAGAAGAATATTTCAGAGGCTGTTAATAAAAAAACTTCAGTGGGGTTATTATTATTAAACCCTGATGAATTTGTCACTATTAATCAACGTTTAGGTAGAGAGCAAGGTGATTTAGCGCTGACTGAAATAAGCGATAAATTATTATCGATTTTACGCAGTGATGATTTGGTTTTTCGCTATGTTGGTGCAATATTTGCCTTGATTTTACCTAAAGCAAATTTGAATGATATTAATATCTTAACTGAGAAAATTCACAAAGGCCTTTCAGGAAATTATTTACAGGGCTCTGCCCAATTGACTTTTAGTGTTGGAGTCTCTATCCAGCCGCCAGAGAGCCATAATAATTTACAGGATGATGTTCTTAATCTGGTTAAGCAGGCTGATCAAGCGCTTAATTTAGCAAAATTATCAGGTGGTAGTCATACCATTGTCTGGGATGAAGAAAATATAGATTCTTCAGTATTAAGCCTTGATCGGTTAGGTAATATTTTTACATCTGAAAGTGAAAAGGATTACCGTAATATGTTATTACTTTGGGACACGCTTGCCGTGATTTCAAAGGCTTCTGATTCCCAACAAATTGCAGTTGAATTTATTGAGAGAGTTAAGCAAACACTTAAACCCTATAGGATTGGTCTTTTTGAAGATAATAAGATAAATCCATTACATACATTAGCCACCCGATATGGAGTAGATTCTGCTAAAGCCCCTTTAACAGCAGAGTGGTCGCTAACTATAGAACAAAAGAGACTATTAGAAACGGTTAAGCAAGGGCGACGAACGGAAAGAATACGTGATCTGGATAAGGAAAATAATGAGCAAACTGGGATTGTTGCTTATGGTTTTCCTTTATTAGTTCGCGAAGAGGTCATTGGTTATTTATATATTGATGGTCCTGAAGCCTCATTTACTTTAGATACTTCAGACCTAGTGTTTCTTAATGCATTAACACGTCAATTAGCTTTGGCTTTTGATAGATCTGCCCTACAGCTACGCTGGAAAGAAGAAAAAGAAAAAGAAAGTCGTATCTTGAAACAAGAGGTTCGAGAATTACGACAAGCAATTCATAGTGCTAAATTAATATATTGTTCTGAACAAATGCATGCTTTACTGGACACTTTGAGTAGTGTGGCACCAACAGATGTAACTATCTTAATTAATGGGGAAAGTGGCACAGGAAAGGAAATGTTAGCTCAGGCAATACATGAGAAAAGTTTAAGGAATAAAAACCCATTAATTACCGTAGATTGTGGAGCTATAGCTTATTCATTAATGGAGTCTGAATTATTTGGGCATGTGAAAGGGGCATACACTGGTGCGCAAGGAGCATCTCAAGGAAAGATTGTACAGGCAGAAGGTGGAACATTATTTTTGGATGAAATAGGTGAGTTACCATTAGATGTTCAAGCAAAATTACTTCGTTTTGTGCAGGAAAAAGAAATAAACCCAGTGGGGGGCGGAAAAACTAAACGGGTTGATGTCAGAATTATTGCTGCAACAAATAAAGATTTGGCTGAAGAAGTTGCAGCTGGACGTTTTCGAGGTGATTTATACTATCGTTTAAATGTTATCACCCTAAAAGCACCTGCCTTACGCGATAGACCTGATGATATTATTCCATTGGCAAGGTATTTTCTTGAAAAATTTGCTGTGCAATATGGCAAAGGGGTGTTGCATTTGAGTGATGAAACAGAGCGAGCTATATTAGCTTATCAATGGCCTGGGAATATTCGTGAATTACAAAATACTATTATGCGTGCTGCCGTGCTTTCAAAAAAAGAAAGTATAGAACTGGACTTGTTAAATTTAAACCCTGGTTTTTTATCGGTGTCTTCAGCTACTTTAGGTTTTAAGGAACAAAAAACTGTTCCAATTGGTGGTGTTACTTTAACGGCTACAGAACTCCCGCAATCGACTGAAGTGCCAATGTTAGAGGGGAACAATGATATATGGACAAGCTTACGTGAAAACTTGAGTCTAAAAATAAAATCAATTCTAGAGGCTAATCAAGTAATTGCTGTTCCTATGGGGCGGTGGTTAACGGAAGATTTGATTTTAGAGGCTGATAAAATTGAAAAAGGTGTGGCTAGAAGAGCATCAGTAAGGTTGGGAATAGCAGAAACCACTTTTCGTAGACAATTGGATAAATTAAAACAAACCGAGCAGGCGGGCTTGTTATCACGAACAGCGGATTGGGATGATATTCAGCCGTTATTGGTTGAGCTTCTAACTCAAATAGATGAAGCGGCTTCTCAAAATATGATTGATGAGGTACGAACTTTACTTATGTTGCAAGTTATTAAGTTGATACCAAAAGATAAGGTGCTATGTTCGGCTTTAATGGGGGTTACATTGCCAACTTATCATCGATGGTTAGATAAAATAGTAGAATAGAGTTTACATATGTAGCGTTATTTAACAGTATATTGTCATCTTGAACTAGAAGGAGAGGCATTACTGTTTCGGATAAGGTCTCTCCTTCGCTGTCTGCCCCGGGCAGATAGATAGTCTCCAGTAGGTGCTCGGTGGCGCACCTACCTGTTCGAAATGACTAAATGAAAGCTACTTTTTTCAATGAATGGGGTATCCATTAAATATTTTTTGAAAAATAGCTAGGATTAAACCCGTAATGAAATAAGATGAATACGATTATGCAGATAATGATAAACAAATTAAGGCCATATTTATGTCAGTTGTAAGTCAATATTTCAAAAAGTCTCTCTCAGTTATACTTGCGAGTACTTTGTTTTTAGTTCTTTATTCCGTGACTGCTGTTGCGGTTACAAGATACGCTAATATTGACCCTGATTTAATCAAACCAAAAAACATATTGTTTTCTAGGCTTGGAATAAAAGATGGCTTAACGCAAGGTTCAATTCACGCAATTGTTCAAGATCAACAAGGCTTTATCTGGCTTGGAACTCTAGAAGGGTTAGTTCGTTACGATGGTCGAGAAATGGTTGTATATGATTATGATTTTAAAAAGGCAGATTCACTTTCAAATGATTGGGTTTGGACTCTGTTTGTTGATAATTTTGGTGATTTATGGGTTGGTACTTATGGAGGTGGACTTAATTTATTTAATCGTGAAACGGATTCTTTTGAGCACTTTAAACATGATCCCAATAATGCTAACAGTTTAAGTAATGATCGAGTCAGGGTTATTTTTCAGGATAGAAATGATAGGTTTTGGATAGGCACTGATAGTGGACTCGATCTTTTTGATCCAGAAAAAAGAACATTTACTCATTTTCAACATGAACCTGATAACCCCAATAGCGTAGCTAAAGGCTCAGTTTTAAGTCTATTTGAGGATCTTTCTGGGAATTTGTGGATTGGTACAAATGGAGGAGGCCTTTCTAAAAAGGACAAAGAATCAAATGTATTTAGTCATTATAAACATGACCCTTTAGATCCAAAGAGTATCAGTAGCAATAAAATTAGAACTATTTATGAAGATAAAGATGGTAATTTATGGATTGGTACATATGATGCAGGGTTAAATATATTAAATACTTTTAATAGTTCATTTATTCGCTTTCAGCATAAAACTACAGATAAAACTAGTTTAAGTAATAACCGTGTTCGAAGTATTTTTCAAGATCAGGAGGGTACTATCTGGGTAGGGACTGATGATGGTTTAAACCAGTGGTTACCAGAAATTAAAGCTTTCAATCGTTATGTAAATGATCCTACGACAGTTGATTCAATTAGTGATAATCGAATAAGTACTATTTACCAAGATAGAGGAGGTGTTTTATGGGTAGGTACTTATAAAGGCGTAAATAAATGGAACTATGTTAGCGATATGTTCACTTATTTTCAACAAACAGGGACTGAGATTAGCCTTAATAGTAACATTATTACAGCTATAGCTGAATCAGAAAATAGTGATATCTGGGTGGGCACGTATGGTGGTGGAGTCAATAAAATTGATCTTATATCTGGTGAGGTGGTTGTTTACAGTAACAATTCTAAAAATGATAAGTCTTTAAGTGATAGTCGGGTGATGTCTATTTTTATTGATAGAGACCAAATTGTATGGATAGGTACTCGTAGTGGAGGGTTAAATAGTTTAAACCCGGTTTCGGGAGAAATTAAAAAATTTCAACATGATCCAAATAAGCCATCTTCAATTAGCAATAATAGTATTACAAGTATTTTTGGAGATCCTGATGGTACTTTGTGGGTGGGTACTTATGGGGGAGGCTTGAATAAGTTTGATACAAAAAAAGGAATATTTACAGCATTTAAACATAGTATTGATGATGAAATGTCACTTAGTAGTGATAAAGTTATATCGATATACAGAGATAATTCTGATGTCTTATGGATAGGGACTGAGCATGGTGGGCTTAATAGGTTAGATGAAAGTGATAATTCTTTTATTCACTATACTCATGACCCAAAAAATGAAGATACATTATCTAGCAATACTATATACGATGTTATTGAAGCTGCTGATGGAACTTTATGGCTAGCAACAGACAGTGGTGGATTAAACAAATGGTTAAAAACAGATAGAGTTGCTAATAGAGAAGTATTTACTAAATACCGTAAAGGTGGAATTTTACGTAGTGATACAGTTCAAAGTATTAGAATTGATGAGGCTGGTTTACTTTGGTTAAGTAGTAATAATGGATTGCTTCAACTTAATCCGAATACTAATGCTGGGCGTTATTTTGATCAAGGTAATGGACTCAAAGGTAATGAGTTTAATTCATCTGTACGATTAAAAAGTAAGTCCGGTCGATTATATTATGGGGGAAATACTGGACTGGTCTCTTTTGATCCAAAGCAATTAAAGTTTAATCAACATAAACCTGATGTTTCTGTTTTGGCTGGTACTAGACAAGGGCCAATAGAGGCAAGGTATAGTATTTTTCCTAATGATAGTTTGATTACCTTAGGTTATCAGGAAGATTTAATCTCATTTAAATTTTCAGCCTTAGACTTTTCATCTCCTGATAAGAATTTGTTCAGTTATAAGCTTGAAGGCTTCGATAAAGATTGGAGCCCGCCTATGAACTTTAATCGTACGACTTATACTAGTTTGCCAGCAGGTGATTATACTTTTCGGGTGAAAGCCGCTAACAATGATGGCGTTTGGAATGAATATGGGGTGGGTATGAATGTACATATTACCCCCCCACCTTGGCAAACCATAACAGCCTATGTAGTTTACGCACTATCAATATTAGCGATTATCTTTTTATATATTAGAACTCAAAAGAAAAAACTTGAAATAGAAAAGAAGCAGAGAATTGAATTAGAATGTCAGGTTGCTCTTCGGACGAATGCGCTGGCTGAAAAAAATGAAGACTTAAATGATGCAAACTTATTGCTTAAAGAGGCAAGTTGGACAGACTCTCTTACTGGCTTGAAAAACCGTAGATATTTGGATGAGTTTATTGAAACTGAAGTTGCTCAAGTTCTTCGTCGTACTCATGAAATAGAAATAGATAGTAATATCGATGTGACTACGTTTGATATCACTCCTAGTCTGAGTTTTATGATGATTGATTTAGATGGTTTTAAATTAATTAATGATACCTACGGACATCATGCTGGAGATGAAGCTTTAATTCAGGTAACAAGTATTCTAAAAAGGTGCTGCCGTAAGTCTGATACTATTATTCGCTGGGGTGGTGATGAGTTTATGATTATAGGTAGCGGTACAACAGGTAAGTCAGTTGAAAAGTTAGCTGAACGTATAAGAAAAGGTTTAGTTGATCATCAATATCAATTAGGGGGCGGTAATATTGGTCGTTTATCGGGCTCTATTGGATTTGCTCTTTATCCTTTTTCAGTATTGACACCTAATGAAATAACTTGGGAACAAGTAGCTGGCATTGCTGATCGAGCGGCTTATGCAGTAAAAGAAAATGGACGTAATGCGTGGGTGGGAATAAAGGGAGCTAAAAATATCACATCTGCAGAATGTTCACAGATAAAGCATAACTTAGATATTTTAGTTAAAAGTGAGCGTGTTTCTATTATAAGCTCTATTAAGGGGCCGT
>Ga0209826_1002768_pt1 | contig 11319 bp, 11 predicted proteins | sample GOMGulsemesocosm_5_FD_184637 | JGI IMG/M metagenome (GOLD analysis project Ga0209826, IMG submission 184637) | Methane-oxidizing microbial communities from mesocosms in the Gulf of Mexico - GOM15C Gulf of Mexico (SPAdes) (version 2) | ecosystem: Environmental > Aquatic > Marine > Cold seeps...
CATAGCTCTTGCGCCCAGTGCGGTGATCGCAACCGCGACGTGGTTTGATTTGTGCGTATCGACGCCAATAATGATCTGGTCCATGCGAGTCCTCCTGGTGAAATGGCCCGGGCACCGATCAAAGAGGACAGGACTGTGATGGTACCCAACCGTCGTCAGGCTCCTATAAAGTCACTTTCTGGTCGCTGCCGGGGCAGCTTGATGGTCGACACGTCACAGGAAAGACAAAGGGTCACTCAGGGAATGGGTCAGGCCTTCAAGCCGCAATACCATACTCACAGTCGTGTAGTGTGGAACGCAGCCTGATTTCCGTAGTAAAGCCTTACGATTCCGAAATTATTTTTGTGCCTCCGGCGGGGATATTTTCGAACAGAAGAAACATAAGGAAATATAGATAAGCCCCCCGCGCCAATGTGGAAACGAGGGGCCTTCTCCTGTTACGGTCATCGGCGTCCCCGCCTGTACCGTGCCTTTAGAAAATATGATTCTGGTTAACAAAACCTTTCTTCTGTTGTTTGAAAATATCCCCGCCGGAGGCTTTTCGTTTTCAACTTCGTACCATGGCTTGTGATGAAACGGTATCTGTTGCCATGTTGTGTCAATCATCTCTTGCAGCTCAAACCGTCGTGGCGCATTTATGCGGCATGACAAAAACACTGCTCTGCCTTGGATATGGATATTCCGCCCACGTTTTGGCACAGCGTATGCTTGCCGATGGCTGGCGGGTGATTGGAACCTCTAGGGACGCAGTCACCGAAGACGGCGTTGATATGCTGACCTGGCCGGGGGACGATGTGTCTCTGGAAGGTGTGACACATGTTCTTTGCTCGATAGCGCCTGCGGCTGACGGCGATCCGATCCTGTCCAGCCTACGCGACAAAATTGCCACTGCCAAAGGATTGGAGTGGGTGGGCTACCTGTCCACAACGGTTGTCTATGGTGATCACGATGGCGGCTGGGTGGATGAAACAACGCCCATTTCCCCCGCTGCCAACCGCGGAAAATGGCGCGCGCAGGCCGAGTTTGAGTGGCAGTCTATAGAGGGGCTCCCCCTGCATATTTTCCGACTGGCTGGAATTTACGGGCCAGGGCGTGGCCCATTTGCAAAGCTGATGTCGGGCAAGGCGCGGCGGATTATCAAAGCCGGACAGGTCTTCTCTCGTATTCATGTTGAGGACATTGCCCAGGTGCTGGCTGCGTCGATTGCCCAGCCCAATCCCGGCGCGATCTACAATGTCTGTGACGATGTTCCGGTGCCGCCGCAGGATGTGCTGAGCTATGCTTCGGAGCTATTAGGACTGCCGCTGCCCCCCGAGGTGCCATTTGAAGAGGCTGCGATGACCCCAATGGCGCGAAGTTTTTATAGTGAAAACAAGCGAGTGCGTAATGATTTGATCAAGGATGAGCTGGGCGTGCGGTTGCGTTACTTTGATTATCGCGTCGGGTTGAAGGCGGTGTTTGAGTCTGAAGATATGGAGAAATTTGTGCCGCCAGAATTGCCTCCGGCGCTGTAGTTTGACCAGATGGCGATTTGAACGGCACCATCTGGGTCGTTGAGTGGTCCTTATTTTTGGACCACATTTCTCCGATATTTTGAGATTGTATTGTGCTGGGACTATTCATCGGTCAAGGATAGTAACTGCGAACCAGTGCACTGGCGATCAGGCTCCAACCATCGGCCACGACAAAGAATGCCAGTTTAAACGGCAGCGAGACCACTGCAGGTGGAACCATCATCATACCCATCGACATCAAGATTGCCGCGACCACCAGGTCGATGATCAGAAATGGCAAGAAGACAAGAAATCCAATCTGAAAAGCGCGGGAAATTTCGGACAGCAGAAAGCTGGGAATGAGTACTGAAAGTGGCGCGTCTGGTGTTGGGTCTATTCCCTGCGTGCCCGGTCGTAGATCAGACATTGCGTAAAAGGTATCTGGGTCCAATCGGGCCGCCATAAATTCGCGAAAAGGTTCCAAGGCGCGTGTCATGGCCGCCTCGACCCCCAGTTTTTCTTCGATCAAGGGGCTGATGCCGTGGGTCCAGGCGTCCATAAACACCGGTTCCATAACAAAATAGGTCAAAAATAACGCCAGACTGATGATCAGCATGTTTGGCGGCGCTTGCTGCATCCCAATGCCCTGACGTACAATTGACAACACTGTCACCAGGAACGGAAAGCAAGTGATCATGATGGCCAGGCCGGGGGCAAGGCTGAGTACAGTGAGCAGTAGGATGAGCTGTATTGATCGGGCTGATATCGACCCGTTGTCAGCCAAAGATAGGCTCAGTTCCTGGGCCTGTGCGACCTGCGGCATCGCCAGCAGCGCAAAGGCTGCCAGCGATACAAACATAAAGGATTTTTGCGTCATCCCAGCCCGCTTTGTAGATCTGCAATTTCTGTCAGCCGAACCGCCAGTTGCCCAGCCTGATCGCCTTCCATTTCTTCTAGCTGGCCACGGGCAACCAACCGGTCACCCACATAGAGATCCACCGGATCCTCTACGCGTTTATCCAGTGTCAACACGGCGTTTTCACCGAGATTAACCAGATCGCGGATCAGTGGCCGAGCCTTGCCAACGGAAACGACAACTTCGACCGGCACCGAATCAAACGGGTTGCCAGAATCAGCGGCTTTCATCTTGTGATCGGCATTTTCATCCATAGTTGGCGTCCTCTTTGACATGGAAGGAGAAGGCATCGACTGATTCGCGGATTGAGTCGAGCAATGCTCCACTGTTGATTTCACGTTCTAGGCCACCGACGCGCAGATAGGCCTGGCCAGGAGCTAAGTCGGGGTTTTCACGCACTTTGATTTCGACGGAAAAATTCTGAGTGAGCGCGGATCGCACTCCCGCACCTTCACCCGAGGCGACCGAAATCACCATCGGTTGATCCGCTTGACCCTTGGCCATATCGGTCAGTTGATCGACGATATGATGTCCAAAACTGGCAGCCATGGCATCCGGCAGGATGGCGCTGGTCAACACTTTGAACATCGGATCAAGTGATCCGATCAACTGGCTTTGTGCTTCGTGATAGGTGAAGCTCATATCTTGGAGAGAATTTGCCAGGGTGGTCGAAATTTTGCTGGTTTCACGATCTTGTGCGCCAACCGCATCATCCCAGCCAGCGGTATAGCCATTCTCAAACGAGACCAGCTTTTGTTCCTCTAGCGATTCGTCCGAGACCATCTGTGCGGTTTGGACTATTCCGGCATTTCCAAAATCTTCTAACAGGTGAGCAATAGTCATCAAGCTTTCTCCTCGCTGTCTTCAAGCCAGCCACGCAGAATTTCGACGGTTTCTTCCTGGCGATCTCCGATCATGCTACGCAGGCGGTCGACAGGGTTTTCGGTGCCGCCACCCAAGGCAGGAAGCCCACCCATGCCATCACCCATTCCGCCCATTCCACCCATGTCGCCAATGCCACCCATCGTGTCGAACTGGCCGGCACTGCCGTCATCTATTTCACCCGTTAGGGCCATTCCCATTCCCATTCCCATACTGGGATTGCTCATCATGTCGCCGCCCAGTTGCGGCAGATCGGACAATGGCTCGGTCCCTTCCAGCGCACCCTGTGGCGCTTTGTTTGCCAGAATGGGTTTGATCACGAACAGACCGAGAATCAGACTGACGATAGCCAGGGCCGCGATCTGGATCAGGGCCATGGCGTCGAGATGGATATTGTCCATGAAGGAGTTAGACACGATGGTGCCCTGCGGTTCGATTGTTGGCAGTTCCATCGACTTCATGGTGATGACATCGCCACGATTTGCGTCAAACCCAACAGCCGCCGAGATCAGCTCCCGCATTGCTGACAATTCTTCTTCCGAGCGTGGGGTGAACTCGGAAGCACCAGCTTCGTTGGTGGAAGTGATGCCATTCACCAGAACCGCGACGGTCAGACGTTTAATGGCGCCGGGCCCACGTGTAATTTGCAACTCGGTTTCCGAAATCTCATAATTTACCCGTTCGCGGGTTGAGGTGTTATTGGCCTTGGCACCGTCACCTGATGCAGCATCGCCGTCCGGGATGTTTGAGGCTACAGTGACCTCACCGGATTGGTTGCTTGACGAATCTGCGCGTTCTTCGACGTCGGTGCTGATGGCGATACGGCTTTCCGGATCAATGCGCTTTTCCCGGATCGATTCGGTTTTGGTGACAATTTCGACACTGACCTCAACCACCGCATTGCCTTGCCCGACGCGGGCCTCGACCAGACGAACAACCCGTTCGCGAATCGATTGTGACCGGTCATCCGAACCCGAGGTGGCAACGGCTTCAGGAGAGCTGATCAGCGCACCGTTGGCGTCGATTACCGCAACATTTTCAACGGCCAGCCCGGTCACTGCCGATGCAATGAGATAGCGAACTGCATTGGCCTGAGCTGGGGAAATGGGCGACCCCAAGGGCACAAGTGATACCGACGCGGTTGGCTCGACACTGCGTTGAAAGGGATTCGATCCCGTATTGGCAATATGTACTCTGGCCTGGGTTACATGCGGGCTTGCAACAATTGTGCGGGCCAATTCGCCTTCTTTTGCACGCCAGTATGCGGCATCGAACATCTGCGATGTGGTTCCAAAACCACTAAGAGAATCAAGAAGTTCGTATCCGCGGCCCCCATTCGCTGGCAGACCTTCGCTGGCGAGCGTCATCCGCAACTCGTCGCGTTGATTAACGGGCACATATATAGACCCGCCTCGTATTTCGTATTCGGTACCGCGCTGTTCCAGCGATCGTACCACGTCCCCTGCCGAACCGCTTTCCAGCCCGGCATAGAGTAATTTCATCGTGGGCGTACTCGCCACACGGGACAATGCAAGCACGCTGAGAATCATAATGACCGTGGAACCCACGATGATCAGACGCTTACGTGTATCTAAACCTGCCCAGACATTCTTGATCTGCTGCACTTTAACCTCCGTCGAACCGTCATTCTGATCGGCTTGCAACCGTTTTGAATGATTGCCCTTAACATTCGGTTAGTCCCTCGCAGGTTATGAAGAGATTGCACGACGTTTTAGGGATAGTCATGACAGACGCTGTAGCAAATGCAGAAGAGACACCGGCGAAGCCGAGTAAAATGCCTCTAATCATTGGGGTAGTGTTGGCCATTGTGGGCGGTGGCGGCGGGTTCTACGCCGTTCAGTCCGGCCTGCTTCCTTTTGGTAAAGGCGCGGCGCCGCAGATGGCGCACGCGGCTGATGAGATGTCAGGAGGTGTGGACAGAGGTGAGACGGTGGAAGATATCGCCGACCTTGCCTTTATCGAAATGGATCCACTGGTGATCACGCTGCGCAAAGCAAGCGGCCTGAAACACCTGCGGTTTCGCGCACAGCTTGAGGTCGATGTCGCCCATCAAGCCGAAGTCGAGAAAATTTTGCCACGTGTTGTCGATGTTTTGAATAGCTATCTCAGAGCGTTGGAAATAGCGGATCTAACCGATCCGATGGCGTTACCGAAACTACGGGCGCAGATGCTGCGGCGGATCAACATTGCCACCGGACAGGGGCGTGTTCGAGATCTGCTGATCATGGATTTCGTATTGAACTAGGAGGACAGGATGGAAATAATTGCAGATATCCTGCTTGTTGCGGGGGCCCTTGGGTCTGGGTTTTATTGTTTTGTGCTGGCACGTCGCCTCAATCGCTTCAATGATCTTGAAAAGGGTGTCGGCGGTGCGGTTGCAGTGCTGTCGGCCCAGGTTGATGATCTGAACAAATCACTGGTGGCGGCTCGCGCAATGTCAGACGGGTCCGGCAAAGAGCTGGGTGAACTGACGGCTCGCGCCGAAACGGTGGCTCAGCGTTTGGAACTGATGATGGCCTCGATGCATGATTTACCCGCAACAGCTGGCGACGCAGTCGTCAATGAGGAAAGTGACGCCCTGGCGGCGGCTCTCAAAGCAGATCCAGTACCGGATGAGCCTGAAAAGCAGTCGGCAGGTTTGATGTTTGTTCGTCATAACCGCAATCAAAGTCGGGTTGCCTGATGAGCAAATCTAACAAATCCACAAAATCCAAACGGACCCGTGTCGGTACGCTGTTTATGTTGTCGGTGCTTTTGATTGGCTCGGCGGTGGTACGTCTGGGTTTTGAGGCAGGACCGGCGATTGCCCGTGAAGTGGCAAGCCTACCTGAGGCAGACTTGCCCAAGGACAATGGCGCGATGCATCGCGAATCGACACCATCTTCAGCTGAATTGCAGCATATGCTGGCCGCGTTTCAGCAACGCGAGAAGGCGCTTGCCTCGCGAGAGGCCGAGATTGAGGATCGGATGAAGGCGATGGAGATTGCGAATCAGGCAATCAATCAGAAATTGGCCGCGCTAGAGGCCGCCGAAGCCAATTTAGAGGCAACTCTATCACTGGCGGATGGCGCAACTGAAGATGATCTGACCCGTCTGACAGCGGTATACGAGCAGATGAAGCCAAAAGAATCAGCGGCGCTATTCGAGGAAATGGATCCTGATTTTGCAGCCGGGTTCTTGGCCCGAATGAAGTCTGAGGCCGCTGCGGGTATCATGGCGGGCCTTACCCCCCAGGCAGCTTATACGATTAGCGTTGTTCTGGCTGGTCGCAATGGGGCTGTCCCAAAAGAGTAAAACCACCTCTGAAGCTTAGGAATTTTTAACAAGACTCACCTAGGCTTCTAGAAATCAACGAAATTCGGAGAGCCCTTATGATCGGCATTCTTGGCATTATAGTGATCTTTGTCATGGTATTTGGCGGCTATCTGGCCGCCGGTGGCAAAATGGGAATTATTCTAAAGGCAGCGCCTTTTGAAATGATTATGATTGGCGGGGCCGGTGTGGGTGCCTTTATGATCAGCAATGATATGGCAGGCATCAAGCACACCTTGAAAGATCTGGGTAAAGTGTTCAAAGGCGCTAGGTGGCAGGCTGAAGATTATCGCGATTTGCTGTGCCTTTTGTTCGGGCTGATTCGGATTGCCCGTGCTAATCCGGTTGAGGTGGAACAGCATATCGAAGACCCGGAAAACTCTTCCGTGTTTGGTAAATACCCTCGAATTCTGGCTGACAAAGAAGCGGTGAACCTGATCTGCGATACCATGCGCTCGGCGTCGATGAACTATGATGATCCGCATCAAGTCGAAGAGGTTCTGGAAAAGCGCATCGAAGCCAACCATCACCATGCTCTTCACTCAAGCCACGCGTTGCAGACACTTGCTGATGGTCTGCCGGCGCTGGGAATTGTTGCAGCCGTGCTTGGTATTATTAAAACCATGGCCTCAATCGACCAGCCGCCTGAAATTCTGGGTAAAATGATCGGTGGCGCGCTTGTGGGTACTTTCCTTGGTGTGTTCCTGGCCTATGGCCTGGTGGGACCATTTGCCGCCAAAGTGAAGTCGGTAACCGAAGAAGATGCGCATTTCTACCAGTTGATCCGTGAGGTTCTGGTGGCCAATCTGCACAATCATGCGGCTGCGATCTGTATCGAAGTGGGTCGCCAGAACACACCATCGCACATCCGCCCTGGGTTTTCTGAATTGGAAGAAGCCCTGAAGTCAGTGAAACAGGAAGCCGCATGATCCGTCAGGCTATCGCATTTATGGTCGCCATGATGGCGACCATTCCGGCCCAGGCCGAGACCATTGTCGCCCGTTCGGGCGAGCATGATGGATTTTCCCGTCTGGTTATGCGATTGCCTGACAACGCGACCTGGTCGCTGGCCCAAACGGGAACGACGGCGACTTTAAAAGTCGATAGTCCAACAGCAGTTTTTGACACGTCACAGGTTTTCAATTTCATTCCACGCACCCGTTTGCAGTCACTACAGCAGCGGGGCAGTGGAGCTCCCCTGCGAATTCAACTCGGGTGTGAGTGTGAACTGAAATCTTACGTACAAAAAGATGGCTATCTGGTCATTGATATCCGTGATGGCAAGGCGGGACAGACTTATTCTTCTTCCAGTGGCGTGTTGCCATTGGGGGCGGTATCCGGGGCGTCGGGCTATCGGTTCAATCTGTCGCCGCAAGTTCCTGATACCCGGATGGCACTGAATTTGGCAGCCGCCTTGGCGGGTCGTAGGGTGCTGACTGAACATTCATTGCAGACTGCGCAACCGGAAGTCGCGCCTGAACCCGAAAATCATCCCGCCGTCACTCTGCCAACGCCGGTCACTCCATTGCATCAGCAAGCCGAATTAGCTCTGCAAGAGGCGACATTGCCTGATGTTAACTTGCTGCTGGATTTGGACGAAACGGCCCGTGCTGCAGCGGTCAACGCATCAGAGCATCGATTGCTTCAACAGATCGGCCGCGCCACCAATCAAGGGCTGCTGGATCTGGTCATGAGCGAGGTCAGCGAAGCGGGCGCCGCATCCGTTGTGTCGCCTCTTAGCACCCAGGATCGACCGATGAACCCGTTGGATCATCTGGCCGTGACCACTGCGATTGATCGGGACATGGGGCTTGTACCCCAGCATAATCAACAATCTGCGCTGCTATCGCATTGCATTCGGAACAAGGATCTCGCGATTTACAATTGGGGCAGTGAGAGACCATTTGGGGCTCAAATAGGATCCCTTCGCTCGGCGCTTTATAAAGAGTTTGACCACATTGATTTAACTGCGGCGTTGTCGTTGGCCAAAACCTATCTGTATTTTGGATTTGGCGCCGAAGCCCGCTCCATGCTGGAAATGCTGCCGTCGGGTGCCACTCATGCTGACATGTTGACCGCAATGGCTGTTCTGTTGGATGGCGGCAGCCTGCCAATCACCCATCCATTTGCTGGACAGCAGGGATGCGATGGTGACGCAGCCTTTTGGGCGGCGCTTGCGGATGGCGTGATTAAGAATACCGCAAATTCCGAAGCGATTCAGCAAACGCTTTCCCGGATGCCGGTGCATCTACGTGTACACTTGGGGCCCACGATCAGTACTCTGTTTGCCGAAACCGGTGATCAGCACATGGCAGCGGCGTCGTTGCGATCGGTTGACCTGACCGGTGTCGAGGGGGTGCCAGATATCAATTTGGCACAGGCAGCTTTTGCTGAAATGACCGGCGACACCGAAACCATGGCCGAAGAGCTGATAGAAGAAGTCGCAGAACGCACCGAAAATGCGCCGCAGGCGCTGATAGACTTGATCGTATTGAGCTTTGAAGAGCGCAAGGGCCTGTCCCCGGATGTGCCAGATCTGGTTGCATCCTATGAATTGGAGAATCGGGATGGCGAAATGGGCGGCGATCTACGTTTGGCCGAAGTTATGGCGCTCTCGCTGACGGGGCAGTTTCCAGAAGCCTTTGTGGCGCTGGCGGGTCTATCGGATCAGGATGGGCCAATTGCCCGTGCCGCAGCGATTGAACCGGTTATGACCCTGTTGACCGAGCGTGCAGATGACGTGACATTCTTGCAATTTGCGCTGCTTTTTGCCGAGCAGGCAACAGCAACAGAAGCCAAGCCAGTGGCCGAAATAATGACGCGTCGGTTGCTTGACCTTGGTTTTGCAGAGCAGGCGCAATCCATGTTGCTGAAGCTGTCGCTTGAACCTGCGGATGAAACACGGCGTTTGATGATGGCTGAGGCGGCTTTGGGCATGGATCTGCCGCATCGGGCTTTGGTTGAATTGATGGGATTGGACGGTGCCGAGGCCAACAAACTTCGGGCTGCGGCTCTTTGGCGCAATGGGGAATTCGGTCGCGCGGGTGAATACCTTCAGGCCGAACAGGAAACGGATGCAGCAGCACGGGGTTTCTGGCATTCGGAAAATCTGGACGCCATCACCTCGAATGAGGATGGGCAGTTCAGTCAAGTCGCTGACGTGACCGCACAGTTGGATGTGCAGGTCCAGGATCCAGGGGAAATGACTCCTTTGGCGCACGCGCGGGCCTTGGTGGAAAGCAGCATTGGCACCCGCGATAGTATTCAGGCTCTGTTAGATGGTGTTACGCGTGATCCGGACAGCAAAAATTAACGCGCTAACCTGTGACCATACGCAAATACATCAAAAATCACACTTTCCAAGACCGCCCAATCCGGGCGGTCTTTTGGTTGCTTCGATAACGCTTTGTCAATCCTCTGAGCCTACCTTGGGGTATGGGTGAAACCTGAGTTGGATTAGGCAGAATGCCGAAGAAAAACAAAGATTTGTACCGCAGAAACTGCGGATTGACAGACAAGTTCCCAGCACATTGGGGATTCGTCACCGTATTGTTGTGCCTCACGCTGTTTTACGGTGTGCTACCGTTGACCGGTGCCCAAGCCTCTACGCAACACGTGGCCGGGCTGTGTGACCTGGCTGCACGGCGTGCAGCACGGGATCAGGGGGTGCCACTGGATGTGTTGCGCACCATAACCCGGACAGAAACCGGACGTGGTGGCAAGCAGGGGCTGCAACCCTGGCCCTGGACAGTGAATATGGAAGGGGCAGGGAAGTGGTTCCAGACGGAGGACGAGGCTCGCGCCTATGTGTTCTCTCACTTCAAACGCGGCGCCCGCAGCTTTGATGTTGGGTGTTTTCAGATAAATTTCAAATGGCATGGTGCGGCCTTTGATTCGATCGATCAAATGTTCGATCCGGTTGCCAACGCCCAATATGCAGCCCAGTTTCTGAAAAAACTGTATGATGAATTTGGTGACTGGTCCAAGGCGGCCGGCGCGTATCATTCGCGCACCCCCACATATGCCAATCGATACATTACCCGGTTCGACCGTATCCGGGCCGACCTGTCGCCGACCACTGCTGTGGCGGCTTTACCACGTCGTGACCGCCGTCGCCGTACATCCACCGGACCACTGCCATTGGCAAGTCTCCACTCGCCGGCACCTCTGGTTGCGCAGGGCTCCGTTTCTATGGGGTCGCTTGTCCCCATGACCGGGTCCGCTGCGTCTTCGCGTGCCTTGATCCTGATCGAATGAGAGTTCACAATCGTGCCTAAACTAACAATCAAAGAGTTGTTCAGCCCGACCGTTCTGCTGGCTCTCGCCCTGATGGCGATCATTGTGATGATGATTTTGCCGGTGCCCGCTTGGGTCTTGGATGTGGGACTAGCCGCGTCGTTTGGTCTGGCCATTCTGATTTTCACCCTGACGCTATTCATCGAACGACCACTGGATTTTTCGGCTTTCCCGACTGTTTTGTTGGCCTCGCTGATGTTGCGTTTGTCGCTCAACGTATCGTCCACCAAGCTGATCATCGGTCAGGGGCATACCGGGACGGATGCGGCTGGTAGTGTGATCCAGGGGTTTGCGCAGTTTGTCATGGGCGGCAGTGTGTTCCTGGGGTTGGTGGTGTTTGGCGTGCTGCTGATCGTTAACTTTATGGTCATCAACAAAGGCGCCACGCGAATGGCTGAG
>Ga0209826_1002769_pt1 | contig 11319 bp, 10 predicted proteins | sample GOMGulsemesocosm_5_FD_184637 | JGI IMG/M metagenome (GOLD analysis project Ga0209826, IMG submission 184637) | Methane-oxidizing microbial communities from mesocosms in the Gulf of Mexico - GOM15C Gulf of Mexico (SPAdes) (version 2) | ecosystem: Environmental > Aquatic > Marine > Cold seeps...
GCTGAACGTGCTCAGGCAAATCCAAATGAAGCAGCAGTGGCTGCTACTGAGTACTTAAAGTTATTTGGCTTAGTGGCCGTTGCCTACATGTGGGCACAGATGGCGCTACAAGCTCAACAAAAGCAAGGCCATATGAAAGCTGAATTTTATGATGCAAAAATTAAAACGGCTACCTTCTATATGCAGCGATTATTACCACAAACGGGGTCTTTATTGTCTGCCATTATGTCGGGCGCAGAGAATACAATGGGAATGACGGATGATCAATTTTGAATGAATTAGCTAACAGGGTAACAGCTACCCCAAGTTTTACAGCTTGGGCAAAGCCAGTTAATTTCTGTTGAGTCAAAGCCACATTGCTCACAGTGGAAACTTAACTTTACACGATATAATTTGTTAATTGCATCCAGTAAGAAAGCTGAGTTCTCCCGTGGTTGCCCGCTAGCTAGAACTAATTTTGAATACAACATCAAATAACTAAGGCTAGGACTTTGCGCTAGCTTATTTTTTACAAACTCTATCGCCTCTGCCTCACCCTGTTCTACTTTCATATCCATAACCAAGCTATCGACTAAAATTGATGACTCAATTTCACTGCCCATTGAGGTTAGAAAATTTAGCTTTTCCTTTTGCTTATTCTGCATATTGAAGCAACCCAATATCTGTTCAAGAAATACTGGAATAAAACGCTTATCCTGATATTGAATTTTTAAATAATAATTAAGTGCCGATTTATAATTACCCTCATCTGCTGAAATCTCAGCTTGCATAACCACAACCCGAACACCATTAGCATCTTTCTTTGCTGCTTTTTTTAAATATAATTTTGCTGAAGATAAATCATGTCCAATAAGACACGTTTTAGCTAGTTCACAATACAAATTTGACAATAGAACGGGTAGAGGGGCTTTTTCAATTTTCTCAAGGATCAGTGCGTAATCGATAGCTTTAGACCAATCACTTTCTTGCTGGTAAATTGAAAGCAATTGATTGACGGCATTCACTCGGTGAGAAGATTGTTGCTCTAATTCTAGAAAAATATTTTCAGCTCTATCTAACAATCCGGCACGCATATAATCGAGACCAAGCTCATTAAGTACATCATTTTTAAGCTCAGTGCCAAGCTGTGGCCTAGCAATTAGGTTTTGATGTAAACGAATTGATTTCTCAACTTCACCTCGCTGCCGAAAAAGAGTACCTAATGCTAAATGAGTTTCAATTGTCTCGTTATCAACCTCAAGAAGATCAATAAAAACATCGATAGCCTTATCTGGCTGTTCATTTAACAAATAGTTTAAGCCTTTGAAATAGCCGGAATGATCAAGCGTAGAACTTTGTTTTTTAACCTTATACTGCCTATAAGCAATATACCAACCTGAAGCAGCTGCAATGGGTAGCAGAAAGGCGGCATACTCAATCATCACTTAAGGGATTTAACCGGTGATGTTCTTAGGTTAGTCACTTCTTGCTTGGTAAGAGAGGCCTCTTTTGCAAGGCGTGAATATTTTCTACGTAGCTTTAAATTACCCCATATTTTTGAACTGGCACCTAATAGTAAGCCAACTATGAAGACGGCTAGCAATGCAAATGAAAGTGGCACTTCCAGCCAACCATAGTAGTAATTAATATTAATTGGAGCAGAGTTTAAAATAGCTAATACAAAACCGATGACCAGCAGTACTAAGAAGAAAAGTAGGTAAAGATATTTCATATTTTAAGTCCTGTATCTTCGATGCTAATACATCTTTTAAATAATAATCAGACGAATTATAGCAAGCAAATATTTTGATAGGCTTTATTTAAGGTATAAAAAAACCCCTTACGGGGCTTTTTTATAAAACATTATGCTTTTATCTTGAATTTATCCTTTGCTTCGTCAACCCGAACCCTGAGTTCCTTACCTGGTTTGAAATGCGGGACATGTTTCCCCGACAATTCTACAGACTCACCCGTTTTTGGGTTTCTACCCATACGAGGCGGACGATAGTGTAAGGAAAAACTACCAAATCCACGAATTTCAATCCGTTCAGAGGCTGTTAATGCACGACTCATACCTTCTAAAATACATTTAACCGCTAACTCAACATCTTTATATGGCAAGTGAACTTGTTTCTCTGCCAGCCTTTCGATTAATTCAGATTTTGTCACATCATCACCTTAACAATTAACTGAGAAGGCCGAAGCCTTCTCAATATTAATATGTTTTATTTATCATCCATTTGGCTTTTGAAAATATCGCCTAATGTAGGAGTCGATGAGTTTTGACCAGAGTAATCGTCAAGTACAGCTTTCTCTTCATCAAAATCTTTTGCTTTAATAGAAAGATTAATTGCCTTAGTTTTTCTATCAACACCGGTGAATTTAGCTTCGATTTTATCACCAACGTTAAGCAATGTTCTTGCATCTTCAACACGATCACGTTGAATATCTGCAGCACGTAAATAACCTTCGATGCCATCAGCTAAAGTAATAACCGCACCTCTTGCATCTACTTCTTTAACCACACCATTAACAATGCTGTTTTTATCGTTTAGACCTAAGAACTCTTGGAATGGGTCTTGCTCTAGTTGTTTAATACCGAGTGAAATTCTTTCACGATCTGGATCAATTGCTAGAATCACTGACTCAATTTCCATACCTTTCTTAAATTTATGGATTTGTTCTTCAGCATTGTCGTCCCATGAAAGGTCAGATAAATGAACCAAACCATCAATGTCGCCATCAAGACCAATAAACACACCGAAGTCTGTGATTGATTTGATAACACCCATGATTTTCTCGCCTTTCTTATGAATAGCTGAGAAATCTTCCCAAGGGTTACCTTTACATTGCTTCATACCTAATGATATACGACGACGATCGCCATCAATATCAAGAACCATAACTTCAACTTGGTCACCAAGTGAAACAACTTTAGATGGGTTAACGTTTTTGTTAGTCCAATCCATTTCAGAAACGTGAACAAGACCTTCAATGCCTTCTTCAATTTCAATGAAACAACCGTAGTCTGTTAGGTTTGTTACTTTACCAATTAGACGTGCGTGTACAGGGTAACGCTTAAGAATGTTAACCCAAGGATCTTCACCTAGTTGCTTCATACCAAGAGAAACACGTTTCTTCTCTTCGTCATAACGTAATACAACCACTTCAATATCTTGACCAATTTCAATGATTTCTGAAGGATGCTTAACACGTTTCCATGCCATATCAGTGATATGTAACAAACCATCAACACCACCCAAATCGATAAATGCGCCGTAATCCGTAAGGTTTTTAACAACACCTTGAAGGATTGCACCTTCTTTAAGGTTTTTCAGCAACTCTTCACGTTCTGCACTGTATTCTGTTTCAAGTACTGCACGGCGAGAAACAACAACATTGTTGCGTTTTTCATCAAGTTTGATAACTTTAAATTCTAGATCTTTATTTTCTAGGAAAGCAGTATCGCGAATAGGGCGTACGTCTACTAGTGATCCAGGTAGGAAGCCGTTGATATCACCAACAGAAACGGTGAAACCACCACGTACTTTGCCAGTAATGCGGCCAGTAACTGTTTCTTTTTCTTCAGCTGCTTTCTCAAGGAAGCGCCATGCTGCTGCTTTCTTAGCTTTGTCTCTTGATAGAATTGTTGAACCTAGACCATCTTCAACCATGTCTAGGATAACTTCTACTTCGTCACCAATAGCTACTTCTAGGTCACCTGTTGCACTAACAAACTGCCAACGAGGAATATTACCTTCAGATTTCAAACCTGCACTAACGATAACAGTGTCGTTGTTGATTTCAACAACTTGACCTGTGATAAGTGTGCCTGGCTTTAATTCAGTTCTATTGATGCTTTCTTCAAATAAGTCTGCGAAATTTTCGCTCATAATAGTCTCTTGCTTTGTTTTTAAATAACGAGTGTCATTTAAAAACGGGTTAGTTAAAAAAAGATTTAAACCAAAGGGGGTTTAAATCACCATTACTTTCGTTCTTCCAACATCGTCAATACTTCATTAACCGCTTGGTTAATAGTCATATCAGATGTATCGAGGTATAAAGCGCCATCAGCAATACTCAATGGAGAGGATGCTCGCTCGGTGTCGCGTTTATCACGCAACTCAATATCTTCAAGAACGGCGGGCAGATTAGCATTAATTCCTTTTTCTTTCAACTGCTTATAGCGTCTATTTGCTCTTTCCTTAGCGCTTGCTGTTAAAAAAACCTTATATTTAGCCTCTGGAAATACAGTACTACCCATATCTCTACCGTCTGCAACCAATCCCGGAAGCTTCTGATAGTGACGTTGTTTATGCAATAAGCTCTCACGTACTCGTGGATACACGGCTAACTTAGATGCCGCCGCACCAACCTGCTCTGCCTGTAATCCTTCCGCTACATTTTGTTTATCCAGTAAGATCAACCACTGACCCTGATCATCTTGGACAAACTGTAGGTCAATATGCTCTGCCAACTCGGCTAAAGCAACTTCATTATCAATACTGATACCTTTATCAAACGCCGCTATACCGAGCACCCGATATAAAGCACCACTATCTAAATAATGCCAGCCCAATTTTTCTGCAATGGCTTTTGATATGGTGCCTTTACCTGCACCACTCGGCCCATCAATTGTTAGTACCGGTGCAGATAGCTGTTGTTTATTCACGCTATATCCAGCTTAAACCCACACTGTTCAGCTAATGCTGCGAAACTCGGAAATGAGGTATTCACATTCTCACAATTATTAATTTTTATTCCCTGTTCAGAGCGCAATCCCGCCACTGCAAACGCCATGGCAATACGGTGATCATCATGACTTTCAATTTCACCGCCCGCTATTAGACTTGAGTTTATGATCATGCCATCTGCCGTTGCTTGCGCATCTACACCGATTGCTTGTAAGCCATCTGCCATCACTTGTATACGGTCACTTTCTTTAACTCTTAATTCCTCTGCACCCGTTAAAATAGTTTTACCCGTTGCACAAGCTGCTGCAATAAATAATACAGGAAACTCATCAATTGCTAACGGCACTAGCTCTTCAGGTATTTCGATACCGTGTAATTCACTGCTTTTAACGACAATATCAGCTACCAATTCACCGCCTACGGTACGCTGGTTAGTTAATTCAATATTCGCCCCCATCTGAAGCAAAATATCAATAATTCCAGTACGGCTCGGGTTAACCCCAACATGTTCTAGGGTGATTTCAGAATCTGGAACGATACAAGCTGCAACAATAAAGAAAGCAGCTGATGATATATCGGCTGGCACATCAATCGATGCCGCACTTAAACGACCACCACCACTTAGAGAAATTGTATTCCCTTCTCGATTAACCGTATAGCCAAAACCTTTCAGCATTCTTTCAGTGTGATCGCGCGTTATTGCCGGTTCCGTCACCCGTGTTTCGCCTTCAGCATATAAGCCAGCTAATAACAGGCAAGATTTCACTTGTGCACTACCCATAGGCATTATGTAATCAATGGCTTGTAACGGAGCTCCACCAGAAATCTTTAATGGTGAGGTACCTTTATCACTACTTTCAACCACCGCACCCATCTCACTCAACGGATCTAGCACTCTACGCATAGGCCTTTTAGTTAGCGAGTTATCCCCAGTTAGCACACTATCAAAAGCCTGCCCTGCTAATAAACCTGCTAATAAACGCATTGATGTACCGGAATTCCCCACATCTATATCGCCAACTGGTTTTTTCAAACCATCTATACCGACGCCATGAATTCGTAATTTACCCTTTCCTGTACGCTCAATTTTCACCCCCATACTTTCAAAGGCTTTCAGTGTTGCTAGAGCATCTTCTGCCTCTAAGAACCCACTAACCTCGGTAATTCCATCCGCAAGGCTGCCTAGCATGATAGAACGGTGAGAAATTGATTTATCACCAGGGACTCTGAATGAGCCTTTTAGACCTGCTGACTTTTTCGAAAAAAGTGTTTTCATATTAATTACTTTTATGTTGTTTAGCTTGCTCTAAGTAGTCTTCACGAGCGGCTTGTGCCGAGCTGAAAATATCTAACAAGGCCTGCTTATCTTCGGACTGGATCATGCCTGCTATTTTAGCGTTCAATTGTTGATAGTCTTTCATTAACGGTAAAATCTTATCTGCATTTGCAATACAGATATCAGCCCACATTTGAGGGTCACTGGAGGCAATTCGAGTGAAATCTTTAAAGCCACCCGCCGCATATTCAAAAATCTCATACTCATCATCTTTATGTTTGAGCAGCTCAACCAAGGAAAATGCCAATACGTGTGGTAAATGACTGGTTGCACCCAATACAACGTCATGATGTTGAACTGACATTTCAGAGGTTCTTGCCCCCATTTTCTGCCACCATTCGTGACACTGTTTTACAGCACTATCTGATGTTTGCTGTAACGGTGTGATGATACTTCTCTTACCGTTAAATAAATCTACTTTTGAAGCGATGACACCGGTATTTTCAGCACCAGCAATCGGGTGAGCAGGTACGAAATTATCTGGAACAACATCAAAAACACTCGCCAATGACTCGACCACGCTGGCTTTGGTGCTACCCACATCGGTATAAAGGCAATCAGCAGACCAATGTGGCTTTAAGGCTGAAAATATTGACTGGAATGAACCAACAGGACTACAAATAACCACTAAGTCAGCACCTTGTACTGCTTGCTCTATATCCGTTTCATAATGATCAATAACACCCAATTCGACTGCTTTTTGCAAGTTTTCTATATTTCGACCAACACCAACAATTTCTTTACATAATTGATTCCCTTTCGACGCCCTTGCAATCGAACCGCCAATCAGCCCAACACCAATAATACACAGCTTATTAAACACGCTCCATTACCTTTTTTAGCGCTACCAGCAGTGCCGTGTTTTGGTCAGCTAAGCCAACTGAAACTCTTAAAAAATTAGGCATGTTATATCCCGCAATTGGTCTAACAATAATGCCTTCATGTAATAACGCATCATAAATTGGCATTGCTTCTTGCCCCATATCAACACTGATAAAATTACCAACAGAAGGGATATAACTTAAGCCTAAGGCTTCAAAGCCTGCGGATAACTGCTGCAAGCCTTGTTTATTGAGTCGGCAACTTTCTGCAATATAAGCTTCATCCGACAATGCTGCATGTGCTGCCACCAAGCCAAGGGAATTGACATTAAATGGCATTCTTACTCTATTTAATAAGTCCGCAATGTCTGGGTGACTTATTGAGTACCCGACTCTTAAACCTGCAAGGCCATAGGCTTTAGAGAATGTTCGGGTAATAATTAGGTTTGGATAAGATGCCAACCACGCCAATGCATTCGGGTAATCAGATTCGGTTATATACTCACCATAAGCCTCATCTAAAACTACAATGACATGCTTAGGCATACCATCAAGGAAAGCTTTTAACTGATCTTTCTTTAACCATGTTCCGGTTGGGTTATTTGGGTTCGCAATAAAGACGACCGATGTTTTTTCATTAACCAAGGCCGCCATTGCCGCTAAGTCATGTCCATAAGGCTGCTCTGAATCCTGTGATAGCGCTGTCGCCACACGGGCTGTTGCACCAACAGATTGAGTTGCTATGGAATAAACTATAAATGCATATTCTGAATACACTGCCTCTCGACCTGCATTCAGGAAAACACGGGCAACCAAATCTAAAACATCATTTGAGCCATTGCCCAAGGTAATTGTTTCTGTACTAACCCCTAGCTTTTCAGATAATGCCTGCTTCAAATGAAAGCCATTTCCATCAGGATACAAGGCAGTCTCTTCAATCGCTGCATTGACCGCTTCTTGAACCTTGGTACTTGGCCCAAGTGGATTCTCATTAGAGGCTAATTTAATAATGTTTTGTAAGCCAAGTTCACGCTCTAACTCATCAATAGGCTTCCCTGGTTGATAAGGAGACAAACTTGTTACAGCTGGAATTGCTAACTGTTTAAAGCTATTTTTATTTGGCATACATTTAAGGTAATTAGACTAAAAGTAAAAGGCGGAAAGTAATTTAGAAAACAGCGCGCGGATATGAGCCTAAAACCTTAAGGCTGTTAACATTTGATTTTAGTACATTTAATGCTTCTGATATTGATTGATCATCTTGGTGCCCATCAATATCGATAAAAAAAACATATTCCCAAGTACCTTGTTTAGATGGCCGGGATTCAATTCGGCTCATGCTGATACCCGCATCTGCAAGTGGCGAGATGATTTTCTGCAACGCGCCTGCTTCATTTTTTGTTGATATTAACAAGCTTGTCTTATCATCATTGGTTGCTGAGAATGCCTTTGTACCCAACACAAAAAATCGCGTTGTATTATCATTAGCATCTTCAATACTGCTGGCTAGCTTATTTAAGCCATAGACTTGTGACGCGATCTCACCAGCGATAGATGCCGCACCATTTTCAGCTAACGCACGTTTCGCGCCTTCTGCATTACTACTTACAGCAACGGTTTTAACCTGTGGTAAATGCGCCTGTAGCCAACCACGGCACTGACCTAATGCCTGCTGATGCGCGTAGACAACACTAATATCGGTTAAAGACTGGCTTTTACTCAATAGGTGATGGTTAATTCTTAACTCAACCTCACCACATATTTGTAATGTTGAGTTCATTAGCCTATCAAGAGTATGGTTAACGACCCCTTCACTAGAATTTTCTACCGGCACCACGCCATAGTGAGCCGAACCATTTTCAACTTCTTGAAAAATATCACTAATAGTTGTCGTTGGCAGCATATTAATAGCACGGCCAAAATGCTTCAAAGATGCTTCTTGCGTATAAGTGCCTTCTGGCCCTAAATAAGCAACCGTTAAAGGTTTTTCCAACGCCAAACAAGATGACATTAACTCACGATAAAGCCTAGCAACATCTTCATCTTTAAGCGGACCTGGGTTAGCCTCCTGAATCCGCCTAAGCACCAGCGCTTCACGATCGGGGCGATAAAAATCAGTCTGCTCCCCTTCTGCCAACTTAACCTGAGCAACTTTTTCGGCTAACTTAGCTCGATCATTGAACAGGCCCAATAACTGGCTATCGAGGGCATCGATCTGCCCTCTTAAGTCATCTAATGATAATATATTGCTCATGAACGGCTTATAAAGACCGAACGGTTAATACACCTTCAATACTCTTGATTTGATCAAGAATATCTTCCGACACTTCCTGATCTACATCGAGAATTGTATAAGCTAAATCACCACGTGATTTATTGATTAGATCTAAGATGTTTTTACTGTTGTCAGCCAAAATACTTGATATCTGACCTACCATATTAGGTACGTTAGAGTTAGCAATTGCTAAGCGATAACCACCTGCTCTTGGCATTTTAACTTTTGGGAAGTTAACAGAATTTACAATATTTCCATTTTCCAAGAAGTCTTTAAGTTGATCGGCAATCATAATTGCGCAATTTTCTTCAGCTTCTGCTGTTGAAGCACCAAGATGCGGCAAGGTGATAACACGCGGGTGATTCTTTAATAAGTTACTTGGGAAATCACAAATATATGAATAAAGATTACCTGCATCAAGTGCTGCTACAACATCTTCATCATTAACAATACCGTTACGAGAGAAGTTAAGAATAATCGCATTTTTATTCATCGTTGTTAAACGACTCGCATTAATCAAATCTTTAGTCCCTTCCACTAAAGGAACGTGAACGGTTACAAAATCAGATTGCGCTAATAATTCATCTACTGTGTTAGCAGATTTGATAGATGAAGATAATTGCCATGCACGTTCAACTGTAATGGCTGGGTCAAAACCAACCACATTCATACCTAAGGTTTGCGCTGCATTTGCAACCGCTGTACCGATAGCACCAAGGCCAATCACACCCAAGGTACGCCCAGGTAATTCAAAGCCAACAAAGTTCTTTTTGATTTGCTCAACTTCTTTGGCAATAGACTCGTCTGTTCCTTCTAGATTTTTTGCAGCATCCCAAGCTTGGCAGATATTACGGCAACCTAATAACATACCTGTTAAAACAAGTTCTTTAACCGCATTTGCATTCGCGCCTGGTGCGTTAAATACCGGAATTCCACGCTCACTCATTTTTTCCACAGGGATATTATTAACACCTGCACCTGCACGGCCAATTGCTAACACACTGTCTGGAATCTCAACATCATGCATTTTGAATGAGCGAAGCATGTAAGCATCTGGGGACTGCATTTCAGATGCAACTTCATAGGTTTCACGTTGGAATTTATCCAACCCTCTAACTGAAATATTATTAAGTGTTTGAATTTTAAACATGGGTAATAACCTTAAGACTAATTTTTAAATTGTTAGGCGTTTGTTCTTTCGAACTCAACCATATAAGAAATCAATGCATCGATACCTTCTTCTGGCATTGCATTGTAAATACTTGCGCGCATACCACCAACCGAACGGTGACCTTTAAGGGTAACCAGGCCGGCATCTTTTGCACCGCTTAGAAAACTCGCATCTAAGGCATCGTTGGCTAAAATAAAGGGCACATTCATACGTGAGCGAGAGGCGACTTGTACAGGGTTAGTGTAGAAATCTGATCCATCAATCGCTGCATAAAGTTTTGCTGCTTTTCGGGCGTTGATTTTTTCAATTGCCGCCACGCCACCTTGCTCTTTTAACCACTCAAATACTAAGCCCATGATGTACCAGCTATAAGTTGCTGGCGTGTTTGACATTGAACCTGCATCAGCATGTTTTTTATAGTCAAAGATTGATGGTAATTTAGCTTTAGTAAGGCCAATTAAGTCTTCTCTTACGATTACTAAGGCAATACCAGATGGGCCCATATTCTTTTGGCCACCGGCATAGATAACGCCATATTTACTGACATCAATTTCACGCGATAAAATATTTGAAGACATATCGGCAACCAGTGTTAAATCACCCACGTCAGGTATTTCTTGGAACTCAACACCGCCAATCGTTTCATTGGTTGTGTAATGTAAATAAGCAGATTCAGGGTCTACATCCCAAGTGTCAAAATCAGGAACTGAGGTAAAACCATCAGCTTCCGAGCTTGCAGATACTGTCACATCGCAATGCATTTTAGCTTCTGAGATCGCTTTTTTAGACCATGACCCTGTGTTTACATAGCACGCTGAGGTTTTATCAACCAATAAGTTCATCGGTACCATTGAAAACTGGCCCGTTGCGCCACCTTGTAAGAACAACACCTTATAGTTACTTGGGATATTCATTAACTGGCGTACATCTGCTTCTGCTTTTTCAGCTATCGAAATAAAGTCTTTACCACGATGACTCATTTCCATAACGGACATACCGGCACCGTGCCAATCCAGCATTTCATCTCTAGCTTTTACTAAAAC
>Ga0209826_1002771_pt1 | contig 11313 bp, 9 predicted proteins | sample GOMGulsemesocosm_5_FD_184637 | JGI IMG/M metagenome (GOLD analysis project Ga0209826, IMG submission 184637) | Methane-oxidizing microbial communities from mesocosms in the Gulf of Mexico - GOM15C Gulf of Mexico (SPAdes) (version 2) | ecosystem: Environmental > Aquatic > Marine > Cold seeps...
TTATTCGTATTGCGCATCAAATGCAGCAAAAAGGCGCTATTCATTACGAGTTAATTGAAGAAGGCGACATTGTGTCCTACCACAAACGCTCATTGGTCGAGCTGGGCTTAAATAATCAACAGCAAAATATTGAGTTTATCCAAGGTGATGCCAGCAATTTAAAACCTCAGTTTGAAAATTATGACTTGATTCTAGCCATTAACCTGATCGATAGACTTCGCACGCCTGCCGTCTTCCTCGATAATATTCGCCAACGTATCAACATTGGTGGCTTACTAGCTATCGCCTCGCCTTATACATGGCTAGAAGAGTTTACTCCAAAAGAAAATTGGCTAGGAGGTTTCCGTAAAGATGGTGAACCGTATTCAACACTCGAGGGTTTAAAAGACCACCTTGGGCAACACTTCCAATTAGTGAGCCAACCAACCGATGTTCCATTTGTTATTAGGGATACCCACCGAAAGTTCCAGCATAGCTTTAGCCAGCTATCTTTGTGGAGACGTACCTCTTAAATCAATAGCTATAAAAAAGCCCTAGTCAAATGCTAGGGCTTTTTACCTCACTCTAACCTCAAGCCGCTATAAAGCCCTTGCCTTCAAATAAGCAAATTCCGCAAGATCTGTCCAACGTGCTGCACGTTGGCTAAAGTTGGTATAAGACTCATACACCTTTCGACTAAAGGGATCTCTGTCAGCTACTTCCTGAACCACTTCTAAAGATAAGCCATGTAGTTTTGCCAAAACATCATCGGGTAAGCGTTTCACCTGAACATTATGTTTATTAACTAAAGTATCCAAAGCGGTATTATTTTTCGCCACGTTCTCTGCCAGCATATCCATATTCGCCGATTTGCAGGCTTGTTTAACAATCGCCTGCAAGTCTTTAGGTAATGCGGCATATGCATCTTTATTAACCATCGCCTCAAGCGTTGAACCCGGCTCATGCCAACCGGGGTAATAGTAATTCTTGGCAACTTTATAAAAACCAAAAGCCAAATCATTATAAGGCCCCACCCACTCAGTGGCATCAATCGCCCCCGATTGGAGTGATGTAAATAGTTCTCCGCCCGACAAGTTAACCGGTGTACCACCTGCGCGCTTAAGTACCTCGCCACCTAAACCGGGAATACGCATTTTCAACCCTTTAAGGTCTGCCAGCGAGTTAATATCTTTACGAAACCAACCCGCCATTTGTGCACCAGTATTTCCAGTTGCCATGGGTACTAAATTAAATTTATCGTATAGCTCTTCCCATAACTCCATACCCCCGCCGTAATACAACCAAGCATTCACTTCCTGCCCAGTCATACCAAAGGGAATTGCGCCAAAAAACTGCGAGGCCTCATGCTTGCCTTTCCAGTAATAGGCTCCACTATGACCCATTTGTGCAGTCCCTCTCGATACAGCATCAAATACCTCAAAAGCAGGTACCAGTTCGTTAGCTCCGTAGACTTTAATACGGATTCGCCCACCACTCATTTGCTCAATTGATTTTGCTAAGTAATTAGCATTCGTACCCAGTACTGGGAAATTCTTTGGCCACGAGGTGACCATTTTCCATTTAAACTCTGCTTTTGCAGCAAATGCTTGCTGACCGACAGCTAAACTACTGGCTGCAAGTGCACCTGCCCCTAATGACTTTATAAAACCACGACGCTCCATCCCTAACCTCTTTTTATAGTTATTAGCACCAGCTGGCTAGCGTGCTACATTCATTTAATAATTCATTGATATTGGCCTCAATCACTCGATAACCAACATTCCCATAAATAATTTGACGCCCTTCGTTAAACACCAGCGTTGGACTACCAACAACTCGGTACTTTTCTTTTAATTGCTGATCCATATCTAACGCCGCAAAAGCTGCACCACTGGATATTTCTGCTTCAATCTTAGCGATTGGCAAACCTAGTTTTTCTGCTATTGCCAATTGTGCAGGCAAGGCTGAAACATCAATTAAATCTCTAAAAAAAGCCACTCGCATTTCCCAAGCTAAGCGTTCACTTAAGCGCGTACCGTTATCAGCAATAGGCAATTCATTTCTTAATTCTAATAACTGAACCGCCTTAATAAATAGATGACACGGTGCTGAACTAGTCGGTTGCTGCTTTGTCCAAATGTCCGGGTGTACGTCTATATGCTCAAACGCTGAACCTAACTCACAAACCATCTTGTTATAAGCATCAACTCCACCTCGATGACTCCAGTTTTGCTGCATTTTTGACTCTACCGAACCAAAAATTTGAATAAAGTGATAACTCACATCAATACGTTCAGAAAACTTCTCTTGTAATTCATCCATACGTATTTGTGATAAATACGCCCAAACACATAACACATCCGAGAAATGTGTAATTGAAACTTGTTTTGATTCGGTCATCTTAGCCCTCGTAATAATTACTGCTTAGTTCATAAACGCTATCCTACCGGCTATGTACTAGAGTTTGAAGTGTCGACAAGGTATAAACAATTTATAAATCAGTAGGTATAATGTTTTCCACACGCGTAACAAAGCTAAATTCATGAACTCATTTGAATCAAAACTAGAAAAATCCTTATATGCAGCTCGATGGTTATTGGCCCCGTTATATCTCGGCTTAAGCCTCGCTCTTGTATTACTCAGCATCAAATTTTTTCAAGAGGTTTTCCATTTATTCCCCATTATCCTATCCACTAGCGAATCCGATATGGTTCTGGTGATTCTCTCATTAGTTGATATGTCACTGGTTGGAGGCTTAATTATTATGGTGATGCTCAGCGGCTACGAAAATTTTGTTTCACGCATTAATATTGCAGATGATGAAGAGAAACTATCATGGCTTGGAAAACTTGATGCTGGCTCTTTGAAGCAAAAGGTCGCCGCCTCTATTGTTGCTATTTCATCCATTCATTTATTACAAAAGTTTATGGATGCTGAACACATTGATAACGATAAACTAATGTGGTTTGTTATCCTCCACATTACCTTCGTACTATCAGCCATTGGCATGGCTTGGGTGGATAAAATGAACAAGTATTAAACCTCAACTAAATTGGCCTAATAACCAGAAGCACGCAAAACACAAACCATTTAGAACTATTAATTACACTAAATCACTCATGAAAAACCTTCTACGAACTTACAAAAGCGCTATTGCAAGCGCTTTATTACTGTCGACCTGTGCCATTATTCCTAACGCTACAGCCTCAAATGGCTTATTTGCTCTTGGCTATGGCGCTAAACAAGTTGGCATTGCTGGTAGTGGCGTTGCTTTCCCACAAGATGCATTAATCGCTTCAATCAACCCTGCTGGTGTCGTATTTGTTGGTGAACAGAATAATATCAGCTTACAATTTTTCTCTCCTCATCGCAGTTATGATGTTGATGGGACTAACTACACCGCCATTCCATTTCCTGGTAAAAAAGTAGAGAGTGACAGTGAAATTTTCTTTATTCCTGCCCTAGGTTTTAGCCGCACCATCAGCCCGAGCGCCTCTGTTGGCCTAGCCATTTATGGTAATGGTGGAATGAATACAGATTACGCATCTCACAACACTCCTTTTGGTATGGGAACATTCGGTGCGGATCATACTGGTGTTAATTACGCGCAAGTTTTCACCAATTTAAACTACTCTCGAAAGTTTGCCGATGGCAAAGCCTCTTGGGGTATTGGCGCTATATTGAATTACTCATACCTTAGAATGGATGGCTTAACTAGTTTTTCTCCCTATTCTTCTGATGGTACTAACTTAAGCGACAACGGTTATGACTACGCATTTGGTTTTGGCTTAAGACTAGGCATACTTGCTGAAGTAACACCCAGGGTTCGGCTTGCAGCTTCATATCAAACAAAAATCAAAAACACCTTTGATGATTATGCCGGTTTATTCACCCATGGCGGTGAGTTTGATATTCCAGCAAATGCACAAATTGGCTTGGCCGCAGATATTGGCCAAGGTGTCTTTACTGCAGACATTCAGCAGATTCAATACAGCCAATCTGACGCTATTGGCAATACCTCACGCAGCCTACTTACTGGCGGCAAACTCGGTGATAGTGTTGGTTTTGGCTGGAATGATATGACCATTTATAAATTAGGTTATACATGGTCAGGGTCAGATGATTGGACTTGGCGCGTTGGTGCGAGTTACGGAAAACAACCGATCCCTAGCGATGAAGTAACCTTTAGTATTGTTGCTACAGGTACTATCGAGCAACATTATACGGCTGGATTTACCAAGGTCTTGGAGAACGGGAATTCCATTGATGTTGCCTTTATGTATGCCCCTGAAAAGTGCGTATCAGGTCCTAGCATGTTTGTACCAGACAACACCATTGAATTATGTATGGACCAGTTTTCAGTAGATGTTGGCATGTCATTTTAATAACGGCATCAAATATATAGCTAAAAGGGCTTTTGATGAAAGCCCTTTTTTTATGTCTATAAACCAGACATAATCGCACACCTAGTAGATATTTTTAGGCGCTCGCATGAAGTACAAAAAACTGGGTAAAACAAATATAGAGATCAGCTTAATCGGTTTAGGAACCATGACTTGGGGAAAGCAAAATACTCAAGCTGAAGGTTTTCAACAGATGGATTATGCACTTGAGCAAGGTATAAACTTCTTTGATACCGCTGAAATGTATGCCATTCCTCCCACCGCCGACACTTATGGAACGACCGAAACCATTATTGGAAACTGGTTCGCTGCTAAGAAAAACCGTGACGAAGTCATACTTGCTTCCAAAATAGCAGGGCCTGGTCTACCTTGGATTCGTAACAGTCAGAATATTGATAAAAAGAGCATTATCAGTGCTGTTGAAGGCAGCTTACAACGCCTGCAAACCGACTATATTGACCTATACCAACTGCACTGGCCTAATCGCGGCTCGTACCACTTCGGACAAATATGGGACTACGCACCTAAAGCTAATAAACAAGCCATAGAAGATAACTTTATTGAAGTATTGGAAACCCTAGCCGAGCTTATTAACGCTGGCAAAATACGCCATATTGGTTTATCTAACGAAACTGCCTGGGCTACGTGTAAATGGTTAGAGTTATCAGAAAAGTATAGCCTCCCTCGCATGGCCTCTATTCAAAATGAATATTCTTTATTGTGCCGTCACTTTGAGCCAGATCTCAGTGAAGTAGCACTCAATGAGGAATGTGGCTTATTAGCGTGGTCACCTCTAACACGCGGCATGATTAGTGGGAAGTATTTAAACGGTGCCGTTCCTGATGGTTCACGCCTAAGCCTAGATATGCGTCGCGAACATCGTCTTTCCCCGCAAACTGACGCTGCAATTGAAGCCTATATAAAGCTGGCACAAGAGTATCAACTGGATGTTTGCCAAATGGCGCTTGCCTTCGTTAATCAGCAAGATTTTGTTAGCTCCACATTAATCGGCGCGACCAACATGCAGCAACTTAAAAGCAATATAGATTCGATCAATATAAACTTATCGGATGAAGTTTTAGACGCTATAAAACAGCTAAGGCGATTTCACCCTATGCCTTTTTAGACCTTTGCCCGAGTAAAGGTCTGAAGATTTGATTCTCGCAATGAATCTAACAGTGTTGCCGTCATCCTGCGAGTTATCCATGCCTCACCGTGACTAATAACCGCTTACAGAATATTATCATCATCAGCAATTAAGTTGCTCAATGCACTGACATCATGGCGAAGCTTCTTACGCATATTTAGCTTATCTTGCACCGCCTCTGGCAGCTCAGTGAAATTAAACACTTGTTTTTCCATTAGAATATCAATTACATCTTCCAATACCCGCGCCATATCAGCATCGCTAGTATTAAGGGACTCCTTTAGTCGCTGCCCTCTATCCTCGTGCCCCGTAAATGTAACAACATCTGGGTGCTCTAATTCTAACCACTCATCATCTTGACTGTTTGGCGAATCTAATAAATAAGCTATGCTGCCTTTCTCATTGCGATATACATAAGGCATATTGCACTCCATTTGCATTTTAGTAAAACTAGACTAGTATTACCAATTCAAGAGCAATAATCAAACCCTACGCGCTTAACAAGAAAACAACGCGCTTAATTCTCAGCTACATGGATTGAAAATGACCGCTGCACCTAATGCCTTTCGTGAAGAAACATCCGCCCTAGATGATCATGATGATCCGTTATTACTCGCCTTATTATCTGTCTGTAAGTTACTGCACTCACCTCACTCTGCTGACTCATTAACCTCAGGTCTGCCGTTAATTAATCATAAATTAACTCCTGCTCTATTTGTTAGAGCTGCGCAACGTGCAGGGTTTTCAACAGGCTTAGTACGGCGTCCATTAAGCGAAATATCTAATTTAGTATTGCCGGCGGTACTCTTACTCAAGGACAACAAAACCTGTGTATTAATTTCACGCGAAGATGAGTCATGCACCGTTATTTTGCCAGAAACTGATAGCGGTGAAAAAAAGGTGTCATTGAATACACTCGACGAAGTGTATAGCGGCGCAGCTTTTTTTATTCAAATCAATCACGCCTTTGATGATAGAACTTCAGACTCTGTCATCCCAAAAGCTAAGCACTGGTTTTGGGATGTTATTTACAAGTCATGGCCTATTTATGGTGAGGCTTTAGCGGCATCATTGCTCATCAACCTATTCGCCCTAGCTTCTCCTCTATTCATTATGAATGTGTACGACAGAGTCGTTCCCAATCATGCACTTGAAACACTTTGGGTCTTAGCAATTGGCGTAACTATCGTTTTCACCTTCGACTTTGTTATGAAAGGGCTTCGAGCTTACTTTATTGATGTCGCCGGCAAACGATCAGACATTATCTTATCCGCGACTATTTTTGAAAAAGTCATGGGCATTAAGATGGAGAATAGGCCCAAATCAGTTGGTGCCTTTGCCAATAATTTGAGTGAGTTCGAGTCTTTTAGGGATTTCTTAACCTCTGCTACTTTAACCACATTAATCGACCTACCTTTCTTATTTATTTTTCTCTCGGTCATTTATATGATCGGTGGCGAACTCGCCATTGTTCCTTTAGTTGTTTTGCCCTTGGCCATTCTTGGTGGTATTGCCGTTCAAAAACCACTTAAGAATACTATTAATGAATTATTCAAATACTCTGCACAGAAAAACGCCACATTAATCGAATCACTTAGTAACTTAGACTCGATAAAAACCACCGGTGCAGAGGGTCAGATGCAAAGCAAGTGGGAACATAATATTGGGCAAATTTCCCGCTTAGGTCTAAAGTCTCGCTTTTATTCATCTATAGCCGTTAATTTGACCGCTTTTCTCACCCAAATGGCTTCTATTTGCGTGGTTATATTTGGCGTATATAAAATATCAGAAGGTGACCTTACAACAGGTGGCTTAATTGCCTGTACTATTTTAACTGGTCGCGCTCTTGCCCCTATTGGGCAAGTCGCATCACTACTAACCCGTTACCACCAAGCTCGCACATCGCTCGATACCTTGACTAATATGATGTCATTACCGGTAGAGCGCGAACCGGGTAAAAGCTACCTACATCGTCCAAGTTTTAAAGGCGACATTGAATTTAAAAACATAACCTTCAGTTACCCTGATCAGCCCATTAAAGCCTTAGATAACATTTCATTTAAAATAAAAGCCGGTGAGCGTGTTGGCTTTATTGGCCGAATAGGCTCTGGGAAAAGCACGATAGAAAAACTTATGCTCGGTATGTACGAAGCACAAGAAGGCTCTATTTTAATTGATGGTACTGATATTAGGCAGATTGATCCTTCGGATTTACGCCGCCAAATTGGTTATGTTCCTCAAGATATTTCTTTAATGTTTGGTAGTGTCAAAGACAATATCACCCTAGGTTCACGCTACGTTGATGATGCGGCCATATTACATGCAGCAGAAGTCTCTGGTGTCACCCAGTTTGTCAATCGTCATCCAGAGGGTTTTGATATGCCGGTGGGTGAACGCGGCGCGTCACTTTCAGGCGGACAACGCCAAAGTGTTGCTGTTGCTCGTTCACTACTACTTTCTCCCCCAATATTTATTATGGATGAGCCGAGTAACTCCATGGATAATAGTACCGAAGCTCAATTCAAAGAGCGACTATCTAAACAACTACATCGACAAACCCTTATCCTTGTAACCCACCGAGCATCTTTATTAACATTGGTTGATCGTTTAATTGTTATGGATGGATCCAAAATCATGGCTGATGGTGCGAAGGACAAGGTACTTGAAGCGTTGAAAAAAGGACAAATCAAAGTTTCAAACTAATCATGCTGAAAAAACTAATTAATATAAAAAAAACGCACGAACAACAAGCTGAAGATCAGTACTATGTAACCGATGTCAATTCTGCCAGCCTCTACGGTGCATCGATACAAAGCCATATTATTTTATGGTTATCAATAAGCTTTGTTTTTATTGCCATCATCTGGGCCAACTTTGCAGAACTTGATGAAGTAACACGAGGAACGGGAAAAACAACCCCTTCTAGCCATATTCAGGTTGTTCAAAACTTAGAGGGCGGCATATTAGCTGAAATCCTAGTCAAAGAAGGACAAATGGTTACCAAGGGGCAACCCTTGCTACAACTCGATGCTGTTAGGTTTTCATCATCACTAAACGAAAATAAACTTAAATATTATGAGTTGCTCGCTGCAACCGCACGCTTAACCGCTGAAGTTGAGAACAAAGCGCTCGTTATTCCTAAAGAGGTCTTAACTATTGCTCCTGAGATTGCTAAAAATGCTGAGCAACTCTTTGCATCTCGCCGCAATGAACTGAATGCAAGTACAAAAATTTTAGATGAGCAAATCATCCAGAGGGGCCAGGAGCTTATCGAATTAAAAGCCAAAGCAGGCCAAATATCTAGAAGCTATAAATTGCTAAAAGAGGAGGTCGATATGTCAGCTCCTCTTGTTGATGAGGGTGCCATGTCTAGAGTTGAATTATTACGAATTCAACGTGAGGCTAACGACCTAAGAGGGCAGCTAACTGCAGCTAGGCTCTCTATACCTCGCGTAAAATCAGCACTCGATGAAGCCAAAAACAAACTATCTGAAACTGAAATACGTTTCCAGACCAAGGCCCTCGAGGAATTAAACCAAGCAAAGGCAGAGTTAGACAGAACCAGCGAGTCTACTCTTGCTCTAGAAGATAGAGTGACTCGAACTCGCGTACTTTCGCCAGTTAAAGGTATTATCAAACAGCTCAAAGTAACGACCGTAGGTGGCGTTATTCAACCAGGCATGGACTTAGTCGAAATTGTTCCTTTAGAAGACCAACTTTTAATTGAAGCAGAAATTCGTCCTGCGGATATTGCCTTTCTCCACCCTGGGCAAAAAGCAATGGTAAAATTAACCGCCTACGATTTTTCAATTTACGGGGGGCTCGAAGCTGAACTAGAACACATCAGTGCCGACAGCATCACCAATGAAGAAGATGGGGAGAACTATTACATCATTCGCTTACGGACGAATAAAAACTACTTAGAAAAAAATGGTGCAAAATTAAATATCATTGCAGGTATGACGGCCGAGGTTGATATTTTGACCGGTAAGAAATCTGTGTTAGATTACATACTTAAACCTATTCTTAAGGCTCAGCAACGCGCTTTAAGAGAACGTTAAACACTCTTACAAAGCAACATCAAACTTATATTCCAAAGCCAAAGGCTAAACCAATGCACAATATTGTTATATTTTCTAACAATCAAACCTTAGTAAAACTTTGGTCGCACGCGTTAGTTAGCCATTTCAACATTAATACCGCATCTAATCCCAATGAATTTAATGGTGCTGATGTAGTCGTTATTGACTCCAAAGCTATTGATCAAGAAAGTGATTTAATTCACTTATTTGAAAACAAACCAACACGCTTCCTTGTTATTGGTGAAAACTGGTCTGAGAGCAAACAAATAAATGCACTCGTTCACGGTGCCGCTGGCTATTGTGGAGAATCTGAACCTGCCAAACTCTTGTTGCAAGCCGTTAAGAGCGTATTAAAAGGCGATATATGGATTCAACGTCACCTAGTTCCGAAAGTCATCGGTGCATTGGTAAAAATGAAAGCTGAACCCTTACAAAAAGAAAAAACCAGCAATTCAATTGAATCATTAGAAAAGCTAGCGACATTATCAGTTAGAGAGCGAGACGTTGCCAATATGATCCGTAATGGCGACAATAATAAAAACATCGCTTCCAGCCTTGGCATTTCAGAACGGACAGTAAAAGCACATTTAACATCCACCTTTAGAAAACTTCAAGTCAGCGATCGACTACATCTTGCTTTGTATATTAAGGAATATAGTTGACCAACGCTGGAAGTTGAGTTAAGTTTCGAGGTATAAAGCTTAAAATCCAATAAAAACTTATAGAAGGAACTTATGATGCACAAAAAATCACTCGCTCTTGGTGGTCTATTAGCCTTAAGTCTTGGTGCGGCTCATGCCGATAACCTACAAGAAGCTATTCAATACACCATTAATGAAAACCCTGAGATTCAATCAGCATCATCTGAACGCCTTGCTGTAGAACAGGAAATAAGCCAAGCAAAAGCAGGTTTCTTCCCAACCGTTGATCTCTCTGTAGGTGCCGGCTGGGAACGCAGCTTAAACACAACAACTGAAGCGGCCGGTGAAGGCTCAAAGTCTTTAGGCAGAGATGAAGCGTCGATTCAAGTTCGACAAATGATCTACGATGGATTCGCAACGTCTAGCGAAGTTAAACGTCAAACAGCTAGGACAAATTCACGTGCTTACACCGTCTTCGGTCAAGCAGAAATCACCGCACTGAATGCTGTTGAAGCTTACATTAATGTACTTCGTCGCGATGAACTGCTCGTCTTAGCCAATGAAAACTTAAAGGTTCATAAAGAGACTAATCAGCAAATCGAATCACGAAGCAACCGTGGTGTTGGTCGTAGGGCTGATGTTGAGCAATCAACTGGGCGATTAGCCTTAGCACAAAAAAATGTCTTATCGGAAATTGGTAACCTTAGGGATGCACAAACCTCATATTTAAGAGTTGTTGGCAAGCTCCCACATGCATTAGAGGCTGTTGAAGCTCCAGGTGAGGCATTACCCTCTAGCTTTGATGTAGCCGTTGATACTGCCATTGCAAACCACCCTATTCTTAAATCAGCTAATGCAGATATTGAGTCAGCTATTGCTCAACACGCAACCGCTAAAACAGCATTTATGCCACGTTTAGATCTTGAGTTAAGCGCTAGCCATAATAAAGATATTGATGGCATTGAAGGTGTGAACGAAGATGCAATGGCCATGCTCCGTTTACGTTACAACTTATATAATGGTGGCAAAGATAGTGCTCGTCGTAAAGAAACAGCCTACCT
>Ga0209826_1002774_pt1 | contig 11309 bp, 11 predicted proteins | sample GOMGulsemesocosm_5_FD_184637 | JGI IMG/M metagenome (GOLD analysis project Ga0209826, IMG submission 184637) | Methane-oxidizing microbial communities from mesocosms in the Gulf of Mexico - GOM15C Gulf of Mexico (SPAdes) (version 2) | ecosystem: Environmental > Aquatic > Marine > Cold seeps...
CTAGGGTATTTTTACTTTGCAGTGGAATTATTTAACTTTAAATTAGTTGGATTTTGCTATCATAAAAAAATTTTAAATCAAGAAGGTTTCGTTTGTTAGAAAAAGGTTTTCTCTTTACTAAAGCACCATTAATTTTGGATATTACTACTGTGTATTTTTTTATATTGCCATTTTTACTTTTTTACTCTATTAGATATGCTGTTAGGGGTGATTTTAAAAAACACATCAACTCACAAATGATGATTTTTGTAGTGAGTATGATTATGGTTATTATGTTTGAAGTTGGAATGAGAATGGAAGGTGGTTTTTTTGTTCTCATGGGACAAAGTACTTTTAAATATACTCCTTTATTAATCTTTTTATTGGTGCATATTATTATAGCAACTATGACAATATTATCGTGGATATATTTGATTTTTACTTCTTATACTTCTTATAAAAAAGGTGAGTTAATTGCCCATCATGCAAAACTTGCACGATATACAGTAGGTGGTATCTGTATTACTTCAACAATGGGTATTATGATTTATATTGCAATTTTTGTAGTATAGATTTTTAAACCACTTTGAGAATAATTATAAATTAGCGATTAAATTTGAAATTTTCAAATTATATTTATTTGAAATATCTAATGTAGGTAAATTTATAAAATCTATTTCTCTAATGGTAGTTGTATCTGTACTGATAACACATTGTGCTAGAGTTTTGTTGTCTTCATTGACAACAATTGGAGCACCTAGATTGATAACTGAATCATGGATATTTTTGTGAATGACAACGGTGAAATATACGCTGTATTTACTTGAATCATTTAATTGTAGTGAAAATTTAACATCTTCAGGAATATCAAAATATTTTTTGTCAGTTGCTGCATGAATTAAGGTTAATCTAAAAAAATCATTTTCATTGCTACTATGCAAAACAGAAGTAAGTCCATCGTTATTTTCTATTATGACTTCAGGTATATGCTCAAAACCAATAAAGGGGTGTTTGACTGTATACGTAGTTCTTACTATTTTTCTCATATTAAAACCTTGTCATTTAAAGCTCTGGGCCAGATTACCAATGATAAGATGCCATCCATCAATGATAATAAAAAAGATTATTTTAATGGGCAAAGAAATCATAACAGGGGGTAACATCATCATCCCTAAACTCATTAAAATAGAAGCTACAATAATATCAATAACCAAAAATGGTAAAAAGATTAAAAATCCAATTTCAAAGGCAGTTCTAAGCTCACTTACAATAAATGCAGGCATTAATAATATTATTGAAACATCATCTATGTTTTTTGGGTTTTCTTGTTTTTTAATTCGATAAAAAAGTGCAAGATCAGATTCTCTAGTATTTTTTATCATAAAATCTTTAAAGGGTTTTATTCCTCTTTCAAAAGCTACTTCATAACCTATTTGAGAATCCATATAAGGTTTTATTGCATTGTTCCAAGACGCTTTCCCGTAGGGTTCCATAATAAACACAGTCATAATTAAAGACAGAGAAATGATAATTTGATTTGGAGGAGATTGTTGTAATCCCATTGCCTGTCGTAAAAGACTAAAGACTATAATAAATCTCGTAAAACTTGTCACCATAAGAAGTAAAGTAGGTGCGGCTACTAGTAAAACTAAGATAAGAGCTATATTGATTGTTTTAACAAATTGTGCAGGTTCTTCAATTGCTGAGACTGACAAGTTAATCAAAGGAGCATCATCAGCAGCAAAAAGTGAAAGAGTTGTTATTACAAGTATCGCAATAATTTTAAGAAATTTCAATATTAAAAAACCTTTTGAATTGTTGTGGAAATAGTAACATAAATGAGATTTAGAAAAGATTTAATAGTTAAATTTAAATTTAAGAAATAATTAGCATAATATCAATATAATAAAATCTCTAAGATATTGAATAAGGGAAGATTATGTTTAGTAAATTGATTTTTGTGTTAAGTATGCTTTTTATAGTAACAAATGTTTTAAATGCCGATAAGTTAGCTGACATAAAAAAAGCTGGTGTTATGGTTGCTGGAATTAAATATGATTTTAAACCTTTTGGGTTTATTAATAAGTCAGGTAGTATTGTAGGTTTTGATGTAGATTTGTTAAAATACATTGCCAATAAATTGAATGTAGGTCTTAAGTTTAAGCAAGTTACTTCAAAGACAAGAATTCCTATGATTGTTAGTGGAGAAGTTGATGTGGCAGCTGCTTCTATGACTCATAAGCATAAGAGAGACCATGTTATTGACTTTTCAATTTCATATTTTTTTGATGGTCAAGCCATGTTGGTTAGATCTGATGAAAAAGAGACAAGTTTTAGAGGTTTTGAAAATAGAAAGGTGGCTGCCATTCAAGGAGCAACCAGTGGGAATAATTTTAAAAAAGTACAGCCAAAAGCAAAAGTTATTTATTATCAAGAGTATCCTCAAGCTGTTTTATCTTTGCTAAAAGGGAAAGTTGATGCTATTACAACTGATCTTGTTTGGTGTGTTACACAAGCTCAAGATAGTAGAGGTAAACTAAAAGTTCTAAGTGAAACACTTTCTTATGAACCTTATGGAATGGGTATGAGTGAAAACGAATCCAACTTACGGGATTATATAAACTTTGCCATTCAAGATGCAGTTCGAGATGGTTTTTATGAAAAGTTGTATATCAAATGGTTTGGGAAAAAACCAGAAAAACTACCAGAGGTTTGGCCTAACTAGACTAAATACTTATTTAGTCTATATATTTTAGTTCTTGTAACTTAGCATATATTTGTTTTAACATTTTTCCAGCTGCAGATCCTCCATGCCCTCCATGTTCAACCATAATAGTTACAACATATTTGGGTTTTTTATATGGTGCATAGGTGGTAACCCAAGCATGAGACCGGTGAAAGTATTCCAACTCATATTCTTTCATTCTTTTCTTTTCTGATTGTGGAATACCAACAACTTGAGCTGTTCCAGTTTTACCTGCAATTTTTACTTTAGAACCACGAACATAGTTTCTTAATGTACCTTTTGGATGATTGGCCACTTCATACATGGCTTTTCTCATTTTATTCAGATGTTTTTGATTAACTTTTATAGGAACGGGCTCTTTATAGTTTTCTTTACTAAAATGAGGAGTTGGTAGTTTTCCTGAAGCCAAAAATGCTGTATACCGAGCAATTTGAAGTGGCGTTACAAGTACAAACCCTTGACCAATAGATGAAATTACCGTTTCCCCTACATACCAAGGCATATTATATTTGGCTTTTTTCCAAATTTTATTTGGATTCACACCTTTGAATTCATTTACTTGGTCAACACCAGTCTTTTTCCCAAATCCAAATTTTGATAGAGTTTTACTGATTTTATTAATACCAACTACCAAACTTCCTTTATAAAAGAAGTCATCGCAACTCTCTCTTATGGCTTTGTTGAAATTAGTATGTCCATGTCCTTTTTCTTTCCAACATCTAAATTTTCGTTTCCCAAGGGTTAATTCACCTGAATCAAATACCGAAAAATTATCTTTTACACCGTTTTCCAAAAAAGCTAAAGCAACACCCATTTTTATAACCGATCCTGGTGGATACAGACCATTTACAAGCTTATTTGTAAAGGGGTGGTTGAAGTCATTTCTAAGAACTTCCCACTCATCAGTACTAATCCCTCCCACAAAAATATTATTATCATACTCTGGAAAACTCGCAGCTGCTAAAATCTCTCCATTATTTGCATCCATAACAATAACTGCACCACTTTTTTTGTCAAAAACTTTATTAATATATTTTTGTAGTTTAATATCAATAGTTGTTTTGAGCTTATTATTACTAGAGGGAAGTTCTTCTTCTAGTATTTCTACTTCTTTATTCAGCGCATTTACTTTAATATCTTTAAACCCTAGCTCGCCTTGTAATTTGTTATTATAAAACTTCTCTAAACCATTTTTACCAATAATTCCACTGTATTTTGAGATTCTATTATTTTTAATATCTACTCTTGAAGCTTTCCCGACATATCCAATGATATGTGATCCAATGCTTCCATAAGGATAATGCCTTTTAACTGCAGATTCAATTTTAATATTATCAAGAGAATTAAAGAGAGTATATTTGCTAAAAAAATCTTCATAGGCAATATAATCTACGAGTTTGACATAATCATGTCTATAGGGTGAGTCAAGTTTTTTGTATTTTTTCAACAGTTTTTCAACTGTAAATTTAGGAAAATGTTTTACAATAATATTAATAACTTTTGTTAAATCTTTTTTATTTTTATATGAGCGCAAATGGGGTTTGATGTTAATACTAAAACCAAGATTATTGATAGCTAGAGCCACACCATTTCTATCTTCAATGATACCTCGAGAAGACGTTTCGTAGACTCGCTTGATATAGTTCTGACGTGAAAGTTCTTCATAATAAGTATTTGACTTAATACTTAAAAAATAAACTCTTGAGAGTAAAACAATGGCTGTTATAATTATAAATGCTAGAATAAGTTTTAATCGAATCATAGAAACATTCCCACTAAAATAAAATCTATAATAATATTTAACAATATTGTGCCTATTAATGTAATATTAACTTCATTTGATATTGACCAAATAGCAAGCATACCTGCATAAAAGCACAAAATATATATAAAATAGTTTAAACCACTAAAAGAAATTACTTGTTTAATTTTTGGAATAATAAAAAAATATGAAAATATAGCTAATAAAATTAGAGAAAATGGTGCAAATCCATTATTCAGTTCGATAAATAAAAGAGCTATAGTTATGAAAAAAGCAGAATAGTAATATCTATTTTGAAGACATTTTATATATGCTAAAAAAACAAATCCTGCCAACATAATAGACATAAAATATACTGAGGATACTGTATTTGAAATAATAGTAGCAATAAGTAAGATAAATAAAAAGAAGGGGTTGTCAAGTATGTCTTTTTTCATGTTTGCGATTATAGCAAAGAAAATCTAAATAGCTATCTTGTACCAAATAAAATAATAAGTTTACACTTAAAAAAATAAATAATAGAGCAGATTGGGAAAGAAATAAATTAAAACTAGCCGTAGCTAATTTTGATTTATTTCTTTTTCAAGATGCCTTTTAGTTATTTTCCTACAAGGTAGTACAGTTTGCACTCCCTAGCTCCTAAATTTTACTTAAACATATTTCAATATGATTAAGTAAAATATAGAAACTATGAAGCACAACTTATACTATTTAAGTACTAACTTCTTGTTTTATTAGGTACTAATTTTCTTCTTTTTTATTGGTAATACCATAAATAAAACTGAAGATTTCGGCAACTGCTTTATACATTTCAGTTGGGATTTCTTTGTCAATGTCTAACTTGGATAATAACTCAATCAAATCTTCATCTTTTTTTATAGGAAGATTATTATCTTTTGCAATTTTGATGATATTCTTAGCCACATCTCCTTGTCCTTTTGCGACTATTTTTGGTGCATTTTGCGATAATTGATCATATTGTAGTGCTGCTGCTTTTTGAATGAAATCTGGATCTAAATCTGCCATCTTAAACCTTAATATTCAATCCAAAGCCAGTTTGTTGCGTGTAAACATCATCAAAACTATCTTCTTCTATTGTTTTTTCAGGTTCTTCCTTTAAGTCTAAAAGTTTTATAGTACCAGGTATGATTCCAACAGCGCTTAAACTTTGTTTTAACGTTTGGAGATGAGATGAGAGTTCATTTTTAAGCTTGTCTTTTTGAGCGAAAATAGACATGTCAAGATGGTTTTCATCATACATGATTAACATCATATTAACTTTCCCATATTCTTTTAATTTTAAGTTAATCTCCACATAGAATTTTTCCTCATTGAGTTTCTTCATGGACAAAGAGCCATCTTCTAACATATCCCAAATAAAAGGAAAATATATATAGTTTGAATTTGATGTCAATGACATTAATTGATAATAATCAACTTGAGTAAGCAATTTATCAACATTTTTTATCATTTCATTGTAGGTTGAATTATTTGATTGTTTAAGTTCTTCTGAGAGTTGTAATAAAGTTGATTTTATATCGTGCGTGATATTTGTTTTTTGTAATTCTGGGTTGTTGATTAAATTCTTTTCATTTAATAGAGGGGAGTTTGGCTTAATGCTATTTTCTAGTTGATTAAGTAGTTTTAATATTGGTTCACTTTGAAAAGTTGATGGATTATTTGTACTGGCAATGGTTGTCTTGACAGAGCTAAGAAGCTCAGTGATATTGTTTTGTAACAAAGTTATGTTTTTCGTTGTATTACTTTGTGTAAGAAGCTTGTCAATGAGCTGTAGTGTCTCCTTGTTTAAAGGAAAGTTATTGTTTAATAGCTCGCTTTTTATATTTGTTAATATATCGTTTAATTTTGAGATAACTTGGTGTTCATTAATAATAGTTGGATTTGTTTGAACTTGTTGATTACTTAGCGATTGAGCCGCTTGACTTTGTTGTTGCACTCCTGGAGTTTGATTTTCTGAGTAAATCAAAGTTTTCAAACTATTTGTTAACTGGCTGAGATTTGTTGTTTGTGGTGTTGTAGGTTGATTAATCAACACATTTTCGAGTTTATTGACAATAGTTTTTATAGTATTTTGACTTTCATTGGGAACTGTATTATTTTGAGTTAAAGCTGTGTTAATATCTTTTAAAATATTTTGAGCTTTAGGCGCCTCAATAGCAGATATATTTTGCTTGATTGTTGTTAACAGTTCATTGATTCTGGGACTATTATTCGAAGCTTGGGTGTTTACATTTTGTAACTGATTCTGAACTGGGGTTTCAAGACTAACTTTAATGTTAGTGTTTGGAGTAGTGTAAGCCACTGTTTTTAATGCATTAGTTTGCGTCTTTATATTATCTATATTTTCAGAACTTGCTTGATTTACAGTGAAGTTTTGCAATTTATTAATGATAGTTTTTGACTGATCTAAAACATTTTGCATAGGAACATTTTTTTGTAAAAGAATAGTACTAATATCTTGTGACAATTGTTTTGCTATTGGTGTATCAATTTTTGATAAGTTTTGCTTGAGAGAGTTGAGTGAATCTTTAATTTGATTTAGTGGTAAATTCTTTTGTTCACTACTTGCTTGTGTTAACTCACTCTTGGGTATTGCTGTTTGTGTTAAGGGTTGATTTTGTATGTTTGTTGTTTGTGTACTTTGATTGCTCTTTAAGGCAGTATTTAAAAGCTTTATTTCATTTTTGAGGGATGTGAGTTGGGATATTTGTTTTAATAAATTTTGTGTTTGTGGTGAGTTTTTTAATTCTTCTAAATTTTTCACTTGCGAAAGAATGGTGTTTAAATCTTTCATAAGTGATGTCTTTGTATTTGTTTTCGAATTTAAAAGTAAATCAATGGCCTTTGATATTTCTTTTGATTGTGAGGTATTTGCATTTGTTAGCTCTTGTTTTAGTTGGGTTAAAATATTTTCTATCTTGTTGGGTAAATTATTTGTTTTTAATGTATCATTTAATTTAGACTCTAAAAAAACTCCAGATTTTGCAACTTGTTCTTTTAAGATACTCTCATCGAGATTTTTTATGTTCACAAGGAAGTTTTTTATGACTGATTCAAACTTTTCAAGCTTTGGATCATTTTTGATCATGTTTTGTAAGTCTTTTAATTGTCCTGTAAAACTACCTAAATCTTTAAAAACATTTGAATTTTTAAGCATATTTTGTATGCTCTCATTAGATTTTGTACCGCTTAACGTATCAGAAAACAGATTTTTGATAATACCTTGAATCGAAGTTCCATCTTTTGTATTGGAGTTTAGTTGTTTTGCATCCGCTTCTTGTAACACATTTTTTAATGCACTATTATTATTTGGTATAAGTATATTTAAAAGTGTGTTATTTGAAACTATCATAAGTATAGTATAACATAAAATGAAAAAAGACTACTTCTACTTTCTTTATTATAGATAAAGAGAATTAAATGATACAAGTATAAATTATGCATTTTTATGTTGTAAATATTGGTAAAAATAACATGAAGATAAAGTTAGACAAAACCATATTAAAAGCTCTACTTATACGATCTATTATGTTCGAATGAAAAATATCAAAGATACAATTCTCATAATTAATAAAAAAGTTGGATAAAGTAAAACTATTATTCGATATAATCTTTAAAAACATAAGAATAATGAACCTATGATTAACCAACCTATGAATGAAAAAGAATTAAGATTACGATATATCAGAGTGCTTGAAAAGTTTTCCAAGAGATCCATCGCTTTATTGAAACTAAGTGATTTTGATTTTGAACGTTTTAAAACAAGAACATTTAAAAACTATGAAGAAATGAAAAAAGCAAAAGAAGTGCCACTAACTTCTAGTTATCTAATTGCACTAAAAAAGTTTATTGATATGATTCTTCAAGCTGTTAATAATCATTCTAAAACTTTTGAAGATGAAAGAGACACTCTACTTAAAGAAGCCAATTTATTGCAAAAAGAAAAAAACAGAAATATTTATAGAAAAGACAAACATAAAAATAAAAAGTTTGATGATGACTATTAGTGGGTAATTCAATGGAAGAAGTTAAAACCTATAAGTTAACTGGGGTTATAAAGAGGGTTCTTTTTGAAAATAAAGAAACCAATTTTAGTATTTGTGTTCTAGAGAATGAGCAAAAAATATGTGGCTCATATTTTGATACTGAGATTGAAAAAATAATCGGGGAAGAGATTATTTTAACGGGAACCTGGGTCACCCATAAAAAGTACGGAGTACAATTTGCATTTGATACTTTAGAGCTTAAAGAAGCTGAATTGTTTTTCTTTTTAACGAAAATTGTTAAAGGTATAGGGAAAAAAGTTGCTCATGATTTGTTAGAAAAATTCAGTGATGATGAATTGGTTGAAATTCTAAATGAAAGACCCAATGAATTATTAGGCTTTAAAGGTATAAAAGAGAAAAAATTAAAAATAATCATTTCTTCTTGGCAAAAATTTAAACACTTAAGAGAACTGGGTTCTTTTCTTTCTCAATATGGTGTTACCAGCAATCTCATAACAAAGATTTATACGCAATTTGGTGAAGTAGAAAATATTATTGAATATATTAAAGAAAATCCATATGTTTTAATTAGTATTAAAGGTATAGGGTTTAAAAGAGCCGATGAAATTGCAAAATCTTTGGGTATTGATGAAAAGTCTGAATTTAGAATAATGGCTTGTTTAAATTACACACTAAGAGAATATTGTGATAATAATGGAAATAGCTCCATAAAAAAAGAACATTTATTTAAACTCTTAGACGAGTCTCTTGTCTTTTTTAATGAAAATGCACTCTATGAAAATGCAGTGACCAAAATGTTGTCAGATGAAGATATTCACCAAACGAAACTAGATAGATATTCTCCTTCAATGTTATATTTTGCAGAAAAAAGAATATTAGAGTTTTTTAAAATAAGACAAAATGAAGGTCCAAATCCCAAAATTGTTTCTAATTTTAAAGAGTATATTATAAAAAAAGAAAAAACTTTGGGTTTTAGTTTAAGTGAAGAACAAGCAGGTGCGGTAGAATCTATCAATGAGGGTGACAGTGTTTTATTTCTTATTGGATATGCAGGAACAGGGAAATCTACTTCAAGTAGAGCTGTATTAGAGCTTTTACAAGAAATTGTACCCTATGATGATATTATTTGTACGGCTTTGAGTGGAATCGCATCTCAAAGAATATCTGATACCACAGGATACAACAGTGGGACTATTCAATCCTTACTGGTAAAACATAAAGAATTAGATTTCTTTCCTTATAAAGTTATATTATTAGATGAAGCTTCTATGGTAAACTCAGTCACTTTTTATCAAATTATTTCAAAAATTCACCCTGATTGTATTTTTATTATTGTAGGTGATGATGGTCAACTTCCTGCAATTGGTGCTGGAAATATATTGGCTGATAGTATCAAATATGAATTAGCAACCATTTGCAAACTGACAAAAATATATAGACAAAATGAAAATCAAGCCATAGCCCTCATAGCAAATGATATACGGCAAGGTAAATTACCAGCTTACAATGAACCTTATGAAGATTTTAAATTTATTAATGTCTCCATAGATAATTATTATGCTATGAAGAACTCTGCATCACAGCATGATTTTTCAGATGTAAGAGTTCAAAATTCAGAGAGAATTTTAAACACTATTTTACATGTGGCCTCAACGTATATCAAAGATTTATATATGTTGATTAAAGAGAAGAAAATATCACATGCGTTAACATTATTTCAAGTTATTACTCCTATGAAAGCTGGAAGTTTAGGTGTTGAAAATTTAAATATGCAACTGCAAAGACTATTTAACAGTAGTAGGGAAAAATCACAACAAACTAAACTCTATGAATATAAAATGATGGACAAAGTAATTCATATTAAAAATGAAAATATGAAAGCTAAAACCATGAATATGTATAAAAATGGTTCAAGCGACTTTGTTGAAAAGAGAGTTTTTAATGGTCAATTGGGAATGATTATTAAACTTGATTTTGAGGAAAATAAATGTATTGTTTTATACCCAAATGATGATATGGTTGTATTTTATGATTTTGATATGTTGGATTCACTTTTGAGTTTGGCTTATTGTTTAACCATCCATAAAACACAAGGTATGGAATACGAAAATTCTTTGATTCCTATGACTTTTTCTCACTACATTATGCACAATACCAAACTACTATATACTGCAATTACTCGTGCTAAAAAAATGTGTTATATTGTTGGAGAAGAAGATGCTTTTAAAAGTGCTTGTAAAAGAATAGAAACCACTAAAAGAGAATCTGTCATAAATGACCTAATGAGTGAAACAATTTAAATAAGCTAAAAGTAATTTTTCTGTAGTATATCTAAAATTATTACGAGGAATATATTATATGATAACATGGATGCAAAAACATAAAAAATGGCTTGTTGTTACAATTTGGATTAGTACGATTGCATTTGTAGGTGCAGGATTTGTAGGTTGGGGTTCTTATAGCCCAGGAAAATCAGCAGGATCAGTGGCTGTTGTAGGTGATAGAGAAGTTTCACTAGAAGAATATCAAAGAGAATATAGTAATCTTTACGCACAATATCAACAAATGATGGGTGCTCAATTTAATCAAGATATTGCAAGACAATTAAATCTTAGTGATGCTGCTTATAGAATGACTATTCAAAAGAATCTAATATTATCTTATGGTGATGAATTAGGATTAGATATTACAAAACGTGATATTGCTCAAGAATTGGTTAATAATCCAGCGTTTCAATCAGGTGGTAAATTTGACAAACAAACATACGTTAGAGTTTTGACTCAAAATAGAACTA